>Ga0172365_10000781_pt1 | contig 22139 bp, 24 predicted proteins | sample LakKivSesite48cm_FD_114535 | JGI IMG/M metagenome (GOLD analysis project Ga0172365, IMG submission 114535) | Sediment microbial communities from Lake Kivu, Rwanda - Sediment site 48cm | ecosystem: Environmental > Aquatic > Freshwater > Lake > Sediment | place: Rwanda: Western Province, Lake... | reverse complement strand
TCTACAATTTTCATGATTTCATTTTCAAGAAATAAAGATACAGGATTTTTACCTTCCTTCAAAGATTTTTTTACATCCTTCACACATCTTTCGTACTTGTTTTTTTCCTTTGCCGACCACATGTGTCTTTCTCTTGTACCAAACTCCTTACCTAATTGTGCGGTACATATCGCCCATGGGTTTTGTTCTTTTTTCTTTTCTTCAGACATTCCCATCATCTTTCTATTGTCGTCAGAATCATCATCCATTCCGTCAGGTGCCATATCGTTGGCGTCGTGTGGTGCATCTTGACCTGTTAAGTTTTGTAATGCATCCGCACCTAAGGCATTCTTATCTGTAACATCATCGGTTTCATCCTCAGTCATTTCTGTTTCAGTGGTAACCATAACTTCTTTTGTGTTGGGGTCTTGTGAAACGACCATGTTTCCAATCTTTCCACCTTCTGGACCAACTTTGTAGGTTTTTTTACCAGGAATCTCAGTCACTTGTTCGGATAAAATTAATTTCTTATGGAGTGTTTCAATTTGTGTTTCATTTAACTTTGAAACAGTCTTGGCAGATAATCCTTTTTCGATTAATTCGTAAGCTTTTATATTATTTTTCATAAACCTCTTTCTTTTCAAACTCTAAGATTAAATCTCTTTCATAGAGTTTATCTTTTATTTCTCCTTCAGTTTGACCGAATCTAAAAACCAATCTTCCTTTGTTTTCATCCTCGGATTCCCAGGCTAACGCAACAACATCGTCCATTGCGTCTATCATAGAAAAAAAATCGGAGTTCTGAATCAATTCCAACTTTATATCGGTATTTCTCAGAACTCCCACCTTTTTGATATATTTCAACTCGGGTGGAGTCGGATAACCATTCGATGGTTTACTCTCCCAAGATTCTCCCCAAACATCTGTAGTATCCGAGAAAATGAATTCGTAAAGATTATCTCCCTTATAGTTGGGTCCTAATCCATTTACAAATATCAATTTACTCATACTAACAATCCTTCTGGTGAAATTTTAACTTGTTTACCTTTGTTTTCAAAAACTAAGTTTTTCTTATTTGTCTTTCCAACAATTGTTGCTTTTACGTTTTCTTCCAAAAACTTCTGAGCGGCCAATTTTTGTTCAACACTTTCAACTAGTCTTTGAACTTCAGCCATCTGTCTCTTCACAGAAACGATACTTTCTTTTTTCTTTTGAACAAATTTTTCTCTATTCTCCAAAATTTCTTTTTTGCTAACTTCAAAATATTTCGAAATTACTTTGTCTACTTTTGATTCACCAAAAATACTATCAAAGATTGCTCCATTACCAACCATTTCTCCCATTTCACCTTCTACAGGAACATCCATATTAGCCTGAACATCTTCAACTTCAGTGTCTGATGTGATATCCTCTTCAGGTGCCATACCTTCGATTCCACCCATTTCGTCCTCTGATTCAACTTCATCAAATTTAGACATGATGTCTTCTTTATCTTCTTCAGATAACGCACCCAAATCAAGTGATGATAAAACCATATTGATAACATATTTAATATTTTCTGAAGTCATTCCTTCTTCATTATTAAGTGTTCTGATTTTTTGTGTAAGTTTTCCTGTAAGTTTTTGGATTGTTCTAAAAGTTACTTTTTCTTCCATATCTCCACCTCCCATTTCAGTATCTACTTCTGTATCAACAGAAACTTCTTCTCCTTCAGGTGCTCCCATACCCTCATCAGGTAACTCACCTCCCATATCCATAGACATATCTCCACCCATTGCTGGTTCACCACCTTCAGGTGATGGAGGCATCGCTTCAGGAGATGAAGGTAATTCAGGTGAAGGGACTGCTGGAGGAGCCATTGGCGGTGCCATAGCTTCAGGTGCAGGTTCTGCAGCTGGTTTTGGTGTTTTAAGAACAAACTTCTTTTGTTCACCGAAAAGGGAAACACCCTCATCATTTTCATTGATTCTATTTAACTCGGCAGCAAATAAATTCAATCTCTTGAAAGCTTGTGAATATGAGGAATAATATTTTCTATTCTTCATTGGTTCAATGTATTCTGTAACTCCTTCAGTTACAACTTTCTTAATGATGTATCCTTGTCTTTCTTTTACAATCTCATAAGACATTCCATCTGCAAGATTGATACCGTATTCGCTTTTACTAGTTTCATTCAATGTATTAGGAATATTCTCTTTAAAACGAGCAATTTCCATAATTCTTTTGATTTTTTCTTGGCCTGTGAGTTTTTCACTTCCAATTGGTTTTAAGTCTGCCATATAATAAACTATTGTTTTTTTTAACTATTTAATCCGTTTACTCCTCCTAAGAGAACCGCGTTTAGTTGTACTGCAATTCCGTTTTCGGTTGCAAATCCTGGATGTGGTACTTGAGTACCTGGTGGTAATGTTCCTCCACTGAAGGAACCTTCCATTTCTGCGGTATATTCATAAAATTGGTTTACCGATGTTCCAGTATATACTACACCACACTCAGCACAATCTACGTAAGGACCACTCAAGAATGTTGCCGTAGCAACTATTGGACCATAGCTTGTATCAGTAATGAAATAACAATTATAATCCAAATTATTATTATCGAATGTAAAAATATACATTTCACCAATAGTTGGTGAAACTCCTTCAATTTCAACAGCAGATGTGGTTCCAATACAATCTGTAATTAACCAAAATCCTGGAGGTGTGGGTGTAGGTGTTGGCGTTTTAGTTGTTGTTGGAGTTGGTGTTGAAGTAACCGCCGCTGTTGCTGTAGCGGTTGGTGTTACACTCGGAGTTTCTGTCGGTGAAGATGTAATTGTCGGTGTTGCAGTAACACTTGGTGTGTTCGTCTGTGTTGGTGTAACAGAAGCTGTTATACTTGGAGTAACCGTTGATGTAGAGGTTGTTGTAGGAGTTGCAGTTACACTTGCAGTTTCAGTTGGAGTAGAAGTTGTTGTAACGGACGGTGTAGGTGTTACACTCGGAGTATCCGTCGGTGTAGCTGTTTGAGTTGGAGTTTCAGTTGGTGTAGCTGTTTGAGTTGGAGTTTTAGTTGGTGTATTAGTTGGTGTTGGTGTTGGAGTAACAACCGCAAGACAAGTAGCACAATCTACATAATCTGTTGATAAAGTTGCTACTTTATCAACCCCTGTTGCAGGTTCAGCGTTATCGATTATATCATAACAACCTTCGGTTGTTGCACCTGTAAAAGTAAGATAATAGTTACCGTTTACGGCTGGTAAACTACTACTGTCGAAGTCAACAAGTATGGCTGGACCACCAGAACAGGAACCTATGAGATATGTAACTAAAGCCATTTAATTTTTTCTTTATAAATATACGATTACAGCAAATAATTAAAATTTGCGTATCACAATACAATAAATACCAAGCTTAGATTGATTCCTCTAATTTTCTCTCAATAGACAATTGTTTATCTACCGCTTTTTGTGCAGAGTCAAAAAGTTTTTGTATATGACCTGACCTTCTTAGGAATTTGAAAACTAAGTTTTCATAAGATAATTCACCTTCTTTGTCCAACCCAGATTTCCTATATTCTTTAAGTTTTGTTCTAAGGTTTTCTAAAATATCTACGTCATCATCAATTGTTTGGGATTCCGTTGCTTTATCAATCTTATCTGTCCAACATTTGATTTTGTCTGTTAAAACCTTTTTGTCTATTTCAAATTTCATTTTTTTGGGAATTTCAACCCATTCATCATTCATGATTGAAAAAACACCTGAACTTGTGTGAATCTCCTCTGAGTCTTGTGCGTAAAGTTCTACATCATATCCATATATCTTAATGTCGTGTCTTTGGTTAAAAATGAATTTTTTTAAATCGAAAAGTTCTTTATAGATAAGACTATTTTTTTTGAATTGTTCCAAATCTATCAAAACGTGTAAATCAAAATCTGAATATTCAGACCAATTGAAGTTAGATAACGAGCCCGTTAGTACAATATCATCAACAAAAATATCATCCCCCAAATAATCTATAAATTCCTCAGCAATTTTCAAAAGTCCTTGTCTAACTTTTGGTTTCATTACAGATTCTTTCGGATTACTTGGGTTTTCCCAAATTTTTGGGTTTAGAGTTTTTTGAATTGAAAAACTATCGATTATTTTTTTTAAATCACTCATCCTAAATAAATAGTCAGAGTGTTATAGTTTTTTGTACTTGTATTTCTTTGATATATCGGTGGTAAAAAATTTACCTTGTGATTCAGAGAGTCTGAATCTTGTGTAAATCTGATGAGGTACATCATCATACTCATATCTGAATCCGTTGTTGAACTCAACTATTAATTTTTTTGACTCGGTGTCGTATTCGCTCAATTTGATATTTGAAGATTTAATCTCGTTGATTATCTTCGTTCCCTGTATTGTTTCCTTCGTTATCGCCATCTTTTAAAGGGGTTAATTCGTTAATTTTCATTAGTAATGGTTGTACGTAATCCACCAACTCATCACGGTCTATATTAAATCCATAATCACTAATCATGCGATGTAAAGCATTCAACCTATATGTGAATCTATCATGTAAATTTATCATCGTAGTAGTATAATTTGGAGGGTTGTCCAAATCTGTTTCTTTAAACCCTAACTCTTGGAAATGCTTTCTCAATTCCAAATAAACATCTAATAAATTTCTAAGGGCTAAACTATCCTCAATAAGTTGTACATAAGGTTTCATGTATATAAATACAAAACCCCCACCAAAATAGTGAGGGTTTGTCGGTTGTCGATTATTGAATCTTAGAGAATACTGATTCTTTTCTTATCTTGTTTTTTGTAATTTGGTACAAATACAGTCAACAAACCATCTTCGATTGTTGCTTCGATTGAAGATGCGTTATAACCATCTCCAACTTTAAACTCTTTGTTGATTGTTTTTGTTTTTTCTTCCCCATTTAATTTGTAGGTTCTTTTTCCGTTGATGTAAAGAAGTCCGTCTTCCATCTCAACTTTCAAATTAGTTTTGTTGAAACCTGGTGCTTCAAAGAATAGATATACTCCGTCTTTAGTTTGATTAATTTCGTAGCTTTCTTCACCCAATTTTTTGTTCACCATGGAAGTCTTGTAATAGGAATTCATATTACTACCCAAGATGTCTGCGAATAGCGAGTTAAAGTCATTGTTTGATAAAATCATAATTTTAAATTTTTGTTTTTATAAGTTTATTATTTATATTTGTTATGGTCAACTTTTATACCATCGGGGTAAAACAGACAAAAAGTCAGTTGACTAAAAAGAAACACGACAATTTGTCTATAAATTTGGTGGTGTCTAAAATTTGATACATCTTTGTAAAAATCAAAAACTATGAATGATTTAATGGACGACGAAGAAAAAATGAGTAAAAAACAAAAACAGAGTTCAGACAGTAGTACTCCTGTTTTGGATAACTTTAGTAGAGACCTAAATAAGTTAGCTGAGCAAGGTAAACTTGACCCTGTTATTGGTAGAGATAGAGAAATTCTTAGAATTGCTCAGATTCTGTCTCGTAGAAAGAAAAACAACCCTATCATTATTGGAGAACCTGGTTGTGGTAAAACCGCAATCGTTGAGGGGCTTGCAATGAAGATTGTAAGTGGTGAATGTCCAAGGAATTTAATCGACAAAAGAATTGTTAACTTGGATTTGACTTCAGTTGTTGCGGGTACAAAATATCGTGGACAATTTGAAGAAAGAATGAAAGTAATCATCGAGGAGCTTCAAGCTAATCCAAACATTGTGGTTTTCATTGATGAAGTTCACACCCTTGTTGGTTCTGGTAACTCCGCTGGTTCTATGGATGGTTCCAACATTTTTAAACCAGCTCTTTCTCGTGGTGAAATTCAAATTATCGGAGCAACTACCTTAGATGAATTCCGTAAAAATATTGAGAAGGATGGAGCTTTGGAACGTAGATTCCAAAAGGTAGTGGTTGACCCATCTTCAGTTGTTGAGACGATTCAAATCCTAAAAAACATCAGAGAGAAGTATGAGAGTTATCATAAAGTTTCTTATTCGGATGAGGTAATTGAAACTTGTGTTAAACTTGCTGACCGTTATATTACTGACCGTGAATTCCCTGATAAAGCTTTCGACATCATGGATGAAGTTGGAGCAAGAATGCAAACTGAACTAAAAGTTCCACAATCAATTGAAGAGTTGAAAAAGAAGGCAGCGGAAATTCGTAACCAAAAAATTGAGGTTGTAAAAAAACAAAACTACGAACAAGCCGCTCAACTCAGAGATAAGGAGAAAAAACTTTTAGATAAGTTAGATACTGAGAAAAAGAAGTTTGAGGACGAAATGAGTAACAACAAAAAACGAATTTCTTTGGAGGATGTTTATGATGTTGTTTCTAATATGACCAAAATCCCTGTAAACAAGATGAGTGTTGACGATACAAAAGCACTACTTAACTTGGACAAAGAAATTATGGGTAAGGTTATTGGTCAAGACGATGCTGTTAAAAAAATTGCAAAAGCAATTAAAAGAAACAGACTTGGTATCAAAGACCCAAATCGTCCAATTGGTTCTTTTGTTTTCTTAGGTTCTACTGGTGTTGGTAAAACTCACTTAGCAAAACAACTTGCAAAAGAAATGTTTGGTAGTGAAGATTCTTTAATCAGAGTGGATATGAGTGAATATCAAGAAAAACATACTGTATCTAAATTGGTTGGAGCTCCTCCAGGCTACGTTGGATATGAAGAGGGCGGTCTATTAACTGAAAAAGTAAAAAACAAACCTTATTCTGTAATCCTTTTTGATGAAGTTGAAAAAGCACATAAAGACGTGTTCACAGTATTACTTCAAATATTGGATGATGGTCACGTAACAGATAGTCTTGGACGTAAGATAAATTTCAAAAACACTCTGATTATTCTTACATCTAATTTAGGTGTGAAAAAATTACAAGATTTTGGAACTGGAATTGGATTTGGTACAAGTGCGTACGGTAATGAAGAGGCAAAAAAACAAATATTGATGAAAGAAATGAAAAATTTCTTTTCTCCCGAATTTATCAATCGTATTGACGATACAATCGTATTCAATAATTTGAGTAAGGACGATATCAAAAAAATTACTGAAATCGAATTGAAAAAACTAATTGGTAGACTCGAAGAAATGAATTACAAAGTTTCTTATGATGAAACTTTGGTTGAATATCTTTCTAAAGTAGGTTTTGATGAACTATACGGAGCGAGACCTCTAAAAAGGGCAATCCAAGATAAAATCGAAGATTTATTATCAGAAGAAGTTCTTACAGGTAAAATGCTTGAAAACAAAAATTACAAACTCAAGGTCGACGGAGAAACGGTTGTTGTTGAAAAAAAGGGACGTTAAGTCCCTTTTTTTGTATTTATATACATGAGTAATCTATCAAGACTTTTGGATAAATTCAAAATGAAATTTCCTGATGCATATAAATCCAAGGTTGACGACATTGAAAAATTTATCGTTAATTACATTATAAAAAATGAATTCAACGTCAAGTTTTTAAATTCTTGTAGTACTGGTTTCAGTGGAGTTAGAACAAGAGAGCAAATTATTATTTGTTCCCCTTCTAACATGAATACCATCGGGGATTTTCTTTACACAATATTTCATGAAATTAGACACGAACAACAAGTACGTGATATTGAAATGCTAAACCCTCTTCAAGATTTTGACTTAGAAGATTTTGAAAAACTTTATGACCAATATTGGGAAATGGAATTGGACTCAGACCAATTTGCAAAAAATATGATTGCATCATTAGTAATCAAATTAGGTATACCAATGGAAATTGCTGTTAGTCAATTCAAACTTTCAGATTATATCACAAATTACCCAAACATGTCTCAAATGATAAAAAATCAAATGAGAATGATAGTTGCCACTATAAAAGAATTAAAAAAATCGGGTGCTGAATATATTGATATTCAAGACCACCCGATGGTAAAAAGACATTTAGAAAGATTGGAAAATTTTATTTAACTATTATAATATCTTGGAATATAATCCTGAGATTTTTTATAGTGTAAATTGTACCCTAACTTTTCAATCATTTTTCTTCCCATTTCAATTCCATTGAAAACATCATCAACAACTACATACTCTTGTTTAGTATGATAGTCATAATATCCAATTGAAAAGTTGATACAAGAAAAATCGAATTTTCCTCTTAAGGCATAAACATCAGTATAAGGATGAACCATGTACTCCATATCCTCCTTGACCATACCTTCAGTCAGTACTTCATCACATGATTTGAAAAAATCCGAGTCTCTGTCGAATAAGATTTGACCAAAACATTTTTCTGTTACCATCCAATTTTCAGGTGCATCAAACTGAATACCATACCCCACGTTTACAAAAAACTCTGAGTCGGCTGCTCTTGAGCCGTGGCAACCTGTTTCTTCTGAAACGAAGAAAGCCGCTTTCAAATATGGCAACTCTCTGAGTAGAGTCATACACGCAAAAACACCACACTTATCGTCTCCTCCAATACCTGTTGGCTGACCCAAATCATTATAAGCCTTCAATGATAATTTTATTTCACCTTGAGCGTTTGGTAATTGTTCTTCCAATACATTGATAACGTCAAGATTATGAACCGTATCTGTATGTGAGATTACACAGGGAAAATAAAAGTTTTCAGGTAAAGGACCTGAAGGTTTTTTTGTTGCGTAAATATTTTTTTTGTTATCAACATAATATTCGATATCATTTGCATCCAACCATTTTGAAAGATATGATACCATCAAATCTTCTTTATATGTTTTGGTTGGAATACTTAATACTTGTTTGAGTAATTCTAAATTTTTGGTCATTGAGCAATATTAAGAATTATTTCTTATATATCCAAACGAAATAATTCTGGTTGATATAACAACCTATAAAATCCTTCTTCAGAAACTTTGAAACTTTTGATATTGTTACCTCCACCTTTTCTTTTCAAACTTATTTCAATTTTACCATCATTACGTTCAAACCCTATTATTTTGAACATTAATTCATCATCTTTTGGTAAGTCGTACCAGTTATTAAGTTTGTATTTGTTAGAAATACTGTCTACCATCTTGACGTAAGTTTTCAAAGAATCTTCATCATCATCTTCTTCCAATTTACCAAGTATGTCTTCCAATTCTTTTTCAACACTTCTATTAAAAGAATCTTTATCAAAATATGCATCGTCTTGGTACTCATATCTATCTTCATCCCAACCCCCTATAGTTCTGGTAGAATTTTTGAAAACCTCTTTGAATAACTTATTTATTGAAAGGTGGGGAACTCCAAATTGAAGATATAAAGAAATCAAATCAGCAACAGTTGTTTTCATACCTCTTTGACCATAAAGTTCTAACCCCAAGTCACTCAAATAACTATTAAGTTCGTTTTCCACATACTCTCTACCGACTCTGTTCATTTCGTGATTCTTCTCATGAGTCCAATCGTTGATTATAATATCCACACTTCTTGGAAAGAACTTATCTAGTTTTTCCCCAAAATCTCCCAAAACTGAAATATCATTCCAATCCAAAACAGTGTTAAAATAATATTTTGCAATTTGATTTGCTAATTCCTTATTTTCATCATTAAAATCATACCAAGGGCCATACCCTTGTTTGAAATCATCCTCAACTCCATATGAGTCATATATTTCATATGTTTGATATGGAGAAGTGACCATTTGATAAAAAAATATGTCGTCATCATTAAGTCCAATCATCTTACCAAATTTTTCAAATGATTCAAATTCTAAAGTAACCTTAGACTGTGCTTTGTTTTGATAATCTTCCCGTACACTATAAATCGAAGGGTCAATACTTTCCAATTCATATTTGGATATTCTTCCTTTAACAAAATTTCTTAAACCATAAAATGAATCACCTAATTCCATATTAAATAAATAGAAGTTAGGTTTGGAAATAGAATATTTATACTTATATTTGCTTTGTTCTTTGAAAATATTGGGGAAGTCATGGCAATTGATTGGCGTGTGTAGGTACAAGTGGCACGTAGGAGCTGAGTTAACTCCTTTATCAACTGATTTGAAAAGTAAATGGCGAAACTTTCGCTAAGCTTTCTGTACTTGGTCTTATCCAAGAAGAAGCTGTTGTTGCTGCTTAATTAGTAGAGAACAACTACGGGTCGACAGACATATAACCTTGGAACAGAAGTCTATTTGGTATAACACCACCCAAAGAGTGTTGGAGCACGACTGGCTGGCTCCTAAAAATAGAGTCGGAACAGGTTTGTAGGTTTCTCTGATAGAAACCCTCTATTTGTTGGTTGAAAAACAATCAAATAAACGTGTAGTCATTTATAGTTACCGCGAACAAGACACGGGTTCGACTCCCGTCTTCTCCACCAGACTAACCCCGAGCATTACTCGGGGTTTTTTATTTGACTTCTTAAAGATTTCTTAATATACTTAAAGAGTTTTGACTGAATCAGAAGATACTTATTTTTTGGAGAAAGATTTTATGAACAATTATAATTACGTCTTTACGAATTCAACTTCGCGAATATCAAAGTCCCGTCGGCTCATACCCCTCGGGATTTTTTTATTTATAAACCAATAAACAAACAAAAAAATGAAAAAAGCAGTTTTAATGTCTTTTTTATCCTTTTTAGTGACTCTAACGTCATTCGGGCAAATTACTACTTCTGCCCTGTCTGGTGTTGTGAAAAATGAAAAAGGAGATGCTTTAGTGGGAGCGTCAGTTCACGTTGTTCACCAACCTACAGGTTCTGAATATCGTGCGGCTACAAACAAAGTTGGTACCTTTACCATTCCTGCTGTGCGTCCTGGTGGTCCTTATGTTGTCCATGTTTCAAGCGTGGGTTACAAAAAAAAGGAACTCTCCGACATCAATACTTCCTTGGGTATAACAACCAAATTGGAAGTAATCTTGATTGAGGATGTTGTATCTCTACAAGAGGTGGTTGTTTCTTTCAACAGAAACAATACTTTCAGTATGGATAGAACAGGTGCGTCTCAGCAATTTGGTAGAAGAGAACTTACTTCTGTTCCCATTACTGGTGCTAGAACAATCGATGGTATCACCAAATACAATCCGTTGGGTGACGGTCGTTCTTTCGGTGCTGCAGACAGCAGATTAAATAATTTTACCATCGACGGTTCTCAATTTAATAATGGGTTCGGTCTTGGTTCCTCAGCTCAGGCTGGTGGTAGAACAGGTTCAAGTGCAATTTCTTTGGATGCAATTGACCAACTTCAAATCAACGTAGCACCTTTCGACATTCGTCAAAGTGGTTTTGTTGGAGCTGGTATCAACGCTGTAACAAGAAGTGGTTCTAACAATGTTGAAGGGTCTTATTACCAATTCAACAGGGACAACCAGCGTTATGTAGGTAACAACGCAAAAGGTACTACTGTAACGGCTTCTAAATTCGAAGAAACAACAAGAGGTTTTAGATTAGGTGCTCCAATCATCAAAAACAAGTTATTCATTTTTGGTAACTACGAAAGTTTGGAAAAAACTGAACCTGGAACTACATGGATTTCACAAGGTTCTCCATTGGCTGGTTCCCAAATCTCTAGAGTTCTCTATTCTGATATGAAGACCCTTTCTGATTTCATGAGAACAAAATTCAATTATGAAACAGGTGCTTGGGAGGGTTACAACAATGCTAACACATCTGAGAAGTTCTTGGTTAGATTGGATTGGAACATTAACGACAAACATAAATTAACAGGTCGTTATGTTCATCACAATTCATCTGCTGAGATTAACATTTCAAACTCTCAATCAGCAGGTGCTGGTAACAGAACTACTCAGTTCAATGCGATGAGTTTCAAAAACAGTGGATACATTATTCAAGACAACACTCGTTCTTCTGTATTGGAACTTAACAGTAAGTTCTCAAACACATTACACAACAACTTAATTGTTGGTTATGATGTTCAAATCGAGGATAGAGCATATCTTTCAAATCTATTCCCAACAATTGATATCATGAATGGAACTGCAACTTACGCTTCTGTAGGTTTTGACCCATTCACACCATCAAATAAGTTGGACTACAACACCTTCCACATTACAAACAACTTGACCAAATTCATGGACAAGCACACCCTAGTTGCTGGTGTTAATTTCGAAAAATATCGTTCTAATAACCTATTCTTCCCAGCTTCCAACGGTGTATACATCTTCAATTCTTTGAACGATTTCTATACTGCGGCTAACCAATCTTTAGATAACGGTGGAAGACCATCAACTCTTGCTCCTGCAAGATTTCAACTTCGTTATTCGGCATTACCTGGTGGAATTGCTCCAATGCAGGTTTTGAAAACATCTCGTCTCGACCTATACGCTCAAGATGAGTATCAACATAATGATAATTTGAAAATCACAGGTGGTTTGAGAGTTGCAGTAATTAGTTTTGAAAACACAGCATTAGAAAATCCTGCAGTTACTGCAATGACTTTTGCTGGTGGTGAAAAATTCAACACAGGAGTTCTTCCAAAGTCACAGGTATTATTCGAACCAAGAATCGGTTTCAATTACAATCACAAGGGTAAGGATGACTTACAAGTAAGAGGTGGTTCAGGTGTATTCACAGGTAGACCTCCTTATGTATTCGTTTCAAACCAAGTTGGAAATAACGGTGTGTTAACTGGATTTATTGATGTATCAGGTGCGGCAGCAGCAAACTACGGTTTCACTGCTAACCCTAACCAATACTTTATTCCTTCTACACCAACACTTCCTTCTACTTTTGACTTGGCATTTACAGACCCTAATTACAAGTTTCCTCAAGTATGGAAAACAAACTTAGCGGCAGATAAAAAACTACCATTTGGTTTTGTAGGAACTGTAGAGTTAATGTACAATAGATTTTTAAATGCAACTCATTATTACAACGCTAACTTAGACTTACCTGTTGGAACACTTAATGGTCCCGACAAAAGAGCATTGTTTGCAAGAAACGATGCTGGAGTGAGAGTTAACGATAACGTATCAATGGGTGCTGTCTTAACAAACAAAAACGGTGCTTACAACACATCGGCAACTGTTGAGTTAAAATACCCAGCTCAAAAAGGACTTTGGGGTTCAGTAGCTTACACAACTTCACTTTCTAAAGATTACATGAGTGCGGGTTCAATCGCTTCAGGTTCTTGGCAAAGTGCAAGAGCAATCAACGGTAATAACGACATTCCTTTGGCATTTTCTGATAACTGGATTCCAAACAGAGTTGTAGGTTTGGTAGGTTATAAGTTAGAAAATGGTGCTAAAAAAGGAGCAGGTGCTACCACAATTACTCTTGGTTATGTTGGTCAACAGGGTAACCCATTCAGTTACTTCGTGGCTGGTGACCTTAATGGAGATAGAGTAAATAACAACGAATTAATCTTTGTTCCTCTCAAGGCTACAGACATTAAATTTGCTCAATTTACTTCAGGTGGTGTAACGTTTACAGAAGCTCAACAACAAGCAGCTTTTGACGCTTACATCGACCAAGACAAATATCTTTCTACAAGAAGAGGTCAGTATGCTGAAAGAAATGCTTTAGTTATCCCTATGTTACACAGATTTGATATCTCTATACAACAAGATTTCTTTGTGGATATCAAAAAACATAGAAACACATTCCAACTTAGATTGGATATCTTAAACTTTGGTAACATGTTGAACAACGAGTGGGGTGTATCTCAAAGAGCTACAAACCCTGCAATCTTAAGCTATTCATCAATCAATACGGCTGGTGAACCTGTTTACAGATTATCAACTCAACCTGTACTAAACGCAAATGGTACCACAACAACAGGTCTTATTAGAGACACTTATCAGTGGAACTCATCTGTGTTCGACGTATGGCAAGCTCAACTTGGTTTGAGATATATTTTTGGTAGATAATTTCATCTAAAAAATAAATAACCCTCATCTTCGGATGGGGGTTTTTTTTACAACAAACTTTTACTATTATTCTTATAATGAACAAATTACAGACAGTTTTTTTTATTTTTACAATCTACACATTATCCCAAGTTTTCACTTTCTATCAATTACAAGGTCACTTGTGGAATAAATGGATTAAAGACCATCCTTTTTTGATGTCTCTATTAGGATTACCAATTGGATATCTCACAATATTAGCAAGTAGAGAAATGGTTAGTTTATTTAGTGGTCATACTTGGCCAAACAGAATAATAGGTTTTGTTTTAGGTGTTTTTGTTTTCAGTATTATGGCTTGGTTAATATTAAAAGAACCAATTACAACAAAGACCATGGTTTGTCTTGCCCTATGTTTTTCAGTTCTATGCATCCAATTGTTTTGGAAATAAATGGTATTTATACCATATGAAGTTTTTCTCAATTTTAATTACAGAAAGTCGTAAAGAAGATTTGAGGGCGAAGTACATCAAAACTATGGACCCTAAAGTTTTGGATTGGATTCTTGGGATATCTGACCTTCAAGATTTCAATCACAAATATACTGACTTTGTATTAAGGACTCTAAATAAAGAAAGTGGAGATTTAGAGGACGATGTTGATTACGTTGTAGGCTTGATTAAAGATTTTGATAGATACCAATCTCAATTCCCTAAAAAAGATATCAATCAGTATGTTTCCTTGAATGAGTTGCAAAAAGTGGTTGAATTTGTAAGAAGAAAGAAAGAATCTAAAGAATTAGAAAATCAGGTAAAGAAGATATACGAGGACGATAAATTTTTGGTTGTAGAACCAATATCTCACGCGGCGTCTTGTAAATATGGTTCTAACACAAAGTGGTGTACCACTACACAATCATCAGACCATTTCCAAAGATATACCTCAGGAGGCCAAGCTTTGTATTACGTTATTAATAAAGCAAATTCAACGAACAAAGATTATTCGAAAGTTGCTATTCATTTTGATAATTCAGGTCATCCCAAATTTTGGGACTCCAAAGATTCTCCGATGGGGGAAAGAGAAGTATCAATATTTAAATACGCCTTTCCTGAAATCATAGACGCAATAGAAAAAAACTATGAATCTATCAAACTATCCAAAAAACAGAAAATTTTGAATGAAATATTCAATTCGTTCGGTATCACAAAAAGAAGTGATAACAATTTATATAAAACTGATTCAGAATTGACTATTTCCGTTGAAGGATTTGAAACTATAAATGACTTAGGTCCAGGTCACGCCGAAGCATCTTTAGCGGTTATATTAAACAATGTTGTAATTGATGAGTATCAAGTTTTTGTAACTTTTTCTTCACAAGATGAAAAAACTTTAAATGCAAGTATTGGGTTTATGGGTAAAGACAACTACATTGAGGAAGATTATTTTATGGATTTAGGTTTGGAAAATTTTGCTATTTATGCAAAATATTTGATTTCAGATAGGCCTAAACTTACCGCTGATGGAGTCAGACTACACATCGCAGGTAGAGTATTGAATACTGTAAAAGACAATCCAAAATTACAGGAAAAGATTATTGGTACTTCTAAAGTCTTTAATTCCACCTATGGTTATACATTTGGTAAAAATAAAGGATGGGTTAAAAAACTTGTTGATTATTTAGATTCAGGTAAAATTGGAACAAAATTAGATTTCCTTACAGATGTAGGATATCTTGAAAGAATAACTCAGGATGGAAAAACCAAATTCAGAAAAACAAAAGGTAGTTTTATATATAATCCGCGAGACTTGAGAGGTCAATTTGCATCGTTTTTCGCTGCCGCAAAAAATGCAGGAATATTAGGATATAGAAAAGTTGGAAGAGAATTTTTTCTAATCAAAGGTCCTAATTTTGATGCATTCAAATCAGGTGAGCTCAAAGCTCTTTAGAAAGCCTTCGAAAATAGATATAGAATCCAAAAAAAAGCCCCGCAATACAATACAAAACGAAGTTCGCTTTCCATAAACTTCCTGTCCAAAGTATTAGGGAATATTGAACGGCATCGAATCCAAAAGGATTGAAGAACAGAGCCAGCATTAAAAAAATTTGAGACAGATTCTCTCTTAGAGTTTTCTGCCACGTTTCTCTGTTTATTTGCATCGTCCATAAATTGGTGTTTAAAATTTATGTCTTTGGACTAAAATTATATAGATATAAATATGAGGTCGGAAAATTATATATATTCGAAAACTTTTGATTTTTATTTGATACTACCAATGAAGTCTGGAACCGTAACTGCTTCTTGGATATTCACTTATTTTGATTTTCAAACATACACAAGAAATTTAGAAACAAACACTGAGTTTGCCAATCCTGCTATATCAACAGTTCATAGTTTTTATTTACCACCCGAGACAAATGAACCCAAAATAATAATGACCATAAGAAACCCTTATGATAGGTTCTTATCAAGATTTTTATTTACTTGGACCAAACAAGAACCCCCGACACCTGAAGATTTTTATAATCACGTAACTATATCAATTGAAAAATTGAATCCAATGTGCATAATACCTGAAGACATCAATCCAACTTATATAATTCACTTAGAGAACATTTATGAAGATTATATGAAAATTCCATTTGTTAAAGAATCGAATTTAAATAAATCAGGGGTATTACAAGAAATTCTACAAAAAAAGATTAACGGAAATAGATTCAAAGTAGAAAAAGAAAAATTCTTGACTGAAAGGAATAAAGAATTAATTTATAATTTTATGAAAAATCAATTCGAACTTTTTGGTTATGAAAAGTAATTTTTTTACATTTGTTTTATGGTAGATATCAAAAAAATCCTTCAAGAACGTGGTACAATTTCAAAATTTGATGGTGTGGCACCCGAAGGTTTTGTTTTAGTACATGAAAATACCTTGGAACAATTGAAAGATATGCATGTTTGGATTGAGTGGAAAACAGAAAGATTATCTATTGAAGAAATGAATAAATTGAATTTTGAGAATACTTAAAATTAACTAAATTAATAAAAACATAAAAACGTTAAAATCATGTCGTTGTTTTTGAATGTTGAGGTAGAACTTGACCCAAATACTCCCCAAGATGAAGAAATCTGGGAACCTGGCGATAATGTTACATTTTAACGAGTGGTGGTCATACTGATGTAACCGACTGCAGCGGTGAAAGGAAGTCGACTCCTAGGTATAGCATCCCATCAGTCCCTGACCACTTTTTTTTTAAGCTATGGAAAAGAAAAAATTATACAGAAGTAAAAATGGAACATTGGCTGGCGTATGTACAGGTCTTGCCAATTACTTTGAAATTGAACCACTGTTGGTCAAAATTTTGTGTTTTGCCGCAATATGGAGTCCACTTCCCGTTATTTTTACGTATATTATGTTGTGGATTCTGATGGAAAAAGAACCCAAGTAACAAAAGCGGAAGTAGCTCATTTGGTAGAGCGATAGCCTTCCAAGCTATAGGTGGCCAGTTCGAGCCTGGTCTTCCGCTCAACATGAGCAAAGTAATAAAAAATCCAACCTTTTTTGTCGATATCGATGGAACATTGGTTGTGTATAGAAAATTTAGTGAGTTAGCAACTTCCAAACTTGAACCAATACAAGATGTAATTGATTACATAAATCATCAATTTGATGGTGGAGCGGTAATAATAATCACAACAGCCCGACCTGAATCCTACAGGGTTTACACCATAAACGAGTTAAATGAAGTAGGAGTAAAGTATCATCAACTTGTAATGGAATGTGGAAGAGGCACTCGTGTAATATTTAACGATAAGGACCCCGAACAACCTGATATTGAAAGGGCTGTTGGAATAAACTTTACTAGAAATAAAGGATTCAAATCTGTAGAGGGTCCTTTAAAAATCGACAAATATGAGTCAAATTAAAGTTTCGTATAAAAGGCACTTAGCAAAAACAATCAGCTACCGAATATTGAGCACTGGTATTGGTTTTCTTGCTATGTGGTGGGCATCAGGAAGTGTAAAAGTTGGTGCGGCGTTCGGTGTTGTTGAATTATTATATAAACCTATCCAATATTATATTCACGAAAGAGTTTGGTATAGATGGATTAAATTTGGATTGATGAAAGAAGTTGAAAAAAAGAAAAAGGTAGGACTTCCGATTGAACCAAAACCTAAAATAGAAAAAAAAGGAATTGAACCCTCAGGAAAAAAAATTCTGAATTATAGTTCAAATAGATAACCGAGATATTCTCGGTTTTTTTTTATCCAAATATCAATATTTATAACTAATGAACAGAGAACTCGAAAGGATAAATAATTTATATGAAACCATTTTGGATAATAAAAAGATGGTTTTATCTGAGGCAGACATTTCAGGTATCGATGAATTAGTATATAATCCCGCAACCAAAAAGGGTGGTACGATTGGATTTGGTTTTGATGGTGGTAAGAAAGTTGATGGTATCACATGGAAGAACCACGATAATCACTTACATATTGGTTTTACTAACCGCGATGTTGCAATGGATGTAATTGATAAGGCACATGAAATGGGGTTAAATACCACTGAGAATCCGTACGCTAAAAAAGACCCAAATGGTAAGGTGGATAATGTTCATACAAGTGGAAGTTTTCACTACAAAACATTTGAAGGTGAACCTCCTGTAGGCGCGGGTGTAGACATATCTGGTAACAAAGATACAATTACGGACCTAATCAAATGGGCTGTTGATAAATACTCAGGAGGGAATTACACCGTTGACCCAACACAAAGTTCAGATTCAGACTCTCAATCTGCAGAAACTGAAAACTCAACAACAAGTACATCAGATAAAGAAAATAAAGATTCAAAAACATATGGTAAAGGAAGCTCCTACGGTTCTGACCCTGAATTATTCAAAGCAGCCTTAGGACTTGGAAAAATGATTGGTTTAAGTGAATCTTTCGGAAGTAATGTATCAGAAAAATATGGAACAATATCAATACCAGGCTCATCCAATTCAGTAGTCAGGAGCCCTGTTGACGGAGTGGTGAATAATATGAAAAAAATATCAGGTTGTAAGAATCAAATTACGATAGAATCTAGTGATTTGGGTTATTTTTTACAGTATTGTGGTGTAACAAAACCAAGAGTTAAAGATGGTGATTCAGTGTCGGAAGGACAAATAATAGGAATAATGGATAAAAGTGATATTGCTGAGGTTTTATTATTAAACCGTTCGTATCACAGAGAAAATTTGAATCCAAAAGAATTTAAAAAAAGTTATTCTGAAAAAAAATTGAAAAGAAAAAATTCCAAGGTTGATTATAATGATGACGAGGTAAGTAAAACTACAAGAACAAACACAAGAACTTATACTGACCCAGCAATGGCTTCTTTAATTTTGGCACCATTTGAAATTTTTAAAAATAGGTATGATAAGAAGACAGGTGAAATGACTCAAAAAAGATGGGCAGAAACTGGAGAGAAAAAACAAACCGACCCATTTGTAATTGACGCAATAAAAGCTCCTTTTAAAAAAATAGCTAAAGTTTTTAGTAAGAACAAATCTCAAAAAGAATCCAAGTTGAATGAGGATATAGAACGAATCAAAAGACTTTTAAAATAAAAAAACCCATCAAAATATGGGTTTTATTATTTTGTGAGAAAAAACAATATTATTTAACTTCTTCTACCTTAGCTGCAACAGTGTCTACAACAACAGCTGCAGAATCCACCTTAAGTGAATCTACTACAACAGCAGAAGAATCAGATTTAACTTCAGTTGAGGTTCCTTCTCCGCCGCAAGCCGTCAATGCTACGATTGATAACAATGCAAAGATTTTTTTCATTTTTTTTCTGTTTTTTTGGTTAATGTTTGAAAACTATCCGAGATTATAAATATAAGAAAGATAATCTAAATCGTCAACTGATTGATTGAAAAAAGTGCGGAGAGTGTTGGATTCGAACCAACGGGTCAGTTTCCCGACCACGGTTTAGCAAACCGCTCCTTTAACCACTCAGGCAACTCTCCTATTGTGTGAACGGTGGGATTCGAACCCACGACAACTAGCGCCACAAGCTAGTGCTCTACCAACTAAGCTACGTTCACCATATGAGGTCTCATCAGGATTCAAACCCGAATTTCTTCGTTCGAAGCGAAGTGTACTACTTCATTATACTATGAGACCTTGTTGTCGCACAAGGATTCGAACCTTGAAAAACAGAACCAAAATCTGTTGTGTTACCGTTACACCATACGACATGGTTGTGGACCCACCTGGACTCGAACCAGGGACCAGCTGATTATGAGTCAGCTGCTCTAACCTACTGAGCTATAGGTCCTTAAATGATTCTTACACTTGGTTGTGTTACTGCTTCCTGATACCACTCAGGACTTCAATCATTTTTTTTTAATCTATAAATAGAATATGAATTTTCAGGAAAATCAATTTCAAAGTTATCATGAAACCAAGACAAAAATAATTTATCAGTTCCTTCACCGAATAAAGATTTCAAAGTCCTTCCCATTTCAAAAGAGATAGAACATTCAAAGTTTACATCATCAATTGTGCTAATTGAAAAAACCTTTTCACCTTGAATTGAATATTTGGTTGACGATATTTTACCCGATGGTATTTGTTTAGTAGGACCACTTAAATCGTAGGTAATTTTATCTACATCCAAACTTTTTCCTTTGAATTTATTTTCCAAAAAAAAATATATCATTTTTTTCATGTGGGAGTAGGAGGACTCGAACCTCCGAAGCCAAAGGCAAATGATTTACAGTCATTCGTGATTGCCACTACACGATACTCCCGTTTAGGAAAGGAGAAGATGGTTGCGTGGACATCTCCTTTTACGATTGGCATTACTCAGGTGTATTTCTCCCAACTCCGATGATACTGACCGAAATACACTCTCGAGTCATTGGTATCAACATTCCCCAATCAACCTATAAATGTTCTTCAGCATTCTACTCCCAGTTCCGAGGAATCGTATCTAACTTAGCCCGTCTCACCACTGTATGGGTACTGAAGTTTACATTTTGCACGCACGGTAGGACTCGAACCTACAACTCCTAGTTTTGGAGACTAGTACTCTACCAATTGAGCTACGCACGCTTTTTATTATTTTAGTAACCAAGATGAGGACTGAATTTTGTCTCCCAAACCGTCTATTAGTTTGATACCCAATTCATCACAGATTGGTTTTTCAGGTATCGTTTCGTTGTTTTGGTCTCCTCCATTTGCAAAAGATAACTCTACGTTTTCTTCTACTTCGGATGCAATCATTCTCAACGTCTCACGAACCGTTCTGTCTTTATCGATAGACAATATTGTTTTATCAACCATTTTCAAACTATCGATGATTACCAATCTCTCGTCCTCATCTTGGAACTTTTTACTTCCTTTCAACTCTCGTTGGAAATCGTTATTCACAATCACATAGAGCTTGTCTCCATGTTCTTTTGATTTTATGAAGTATTCAATATGTCCTTTGTGGACAGGATTGAAATATCCACTTACGATTACAACTTTCATTCTGCTTGTATTTTTGTCCACTTACTTTCATCCATAAGGTCATCCCAATCTTTATACCCTTGTTCACGTGCATATTCATCGTTTTTCATTCTACGATATTTTTTCACATTTTCGGGGTCTCTCATTGCTTCGGAATTTTCAAAACCTAAAGTTTTTGCACATTCCTCCTCACACCAATTGTGAGAACCTATTTCAATATTGATTGGTAGGTCAGTCTCAAAAGATTCGATAAAATTTTCAAATTGATTTGCAGCTTCAAAAGGCATTGTGTAAATTCCTTCATGAACCTGATACCCACTTTCATCTTCTCTATCAAAAACCTCGATTCTACCCATTCTATATTTTTCTCCCAAAAGAGAAAACACACCATAACCAACTGTAGAATAACTGAACCTACCAGGAGTACTAACACCTTCCATATCAACACATCTTGGATTTGCCTCCATGTAATGTGCCAAATGGTCAACTAGAATCTCGTCACTGAGTTCTTTTCCTTCTTGTTTTCTTCGGATGTTATTCAGGAACCATAACAAATCCGCTCTATTGATTTTCATATTACAAATATACGTTTTATACGTTAAAATTACTGAATTTTAATCCCCACATTAGAGAAATCATTCCCATCTGAGTTTCAGCATATTTTTTGGTCATCTTAAGTTCTTTCATAAGGTATTTTTGACCCCAATCTTTCCATTCATCGTTTTGTTCAACGGTCATAGTCCATTGGGTATACCAATCATCCTTACGGTCTTTTACGTCATCATAAGTTACTGAATGTCCTGCGATTTCGAACATTTTGT
>Ga0172365_10000776_pt1 | contig 22224 bp, 24 predicted proteins | sample LakKivSesite48cm_FD_114535 | JGI IMG/M metagenome (GOLD analysis project Ga0172365, IMG submission 114535) | Sediment microbial communities from Lake Kivu, Rwanda - Sediment site 48cm | ecosystem: Environmental > Aquatic > Freshwater > Lake > Sediment | place: Rwanda: Western Province, Lake... | reverse complement strand
TAAAGCGGAGGGAAAAGGGATTACCAATTTAAATCAAAAATCTATGAATTGCATCTAAAGGAAAAGGGGGAAATTACCAATAAGCAATGAAAGTCTCTATCATCACTGCGGTTTATAATTCGGAAAAGACCATTGAGGATTGCGCCCAGAGCATAATTGCTCAAACCCATCCAGAGATTGAGCATATTGTCATAGATGGGGGGTCAACGGATGGGACCTTAGAGATTTTGGAGAAATATAAAGAGCATGTTGCTTACTGGGTGAGTGAAAAAGACAAAGGATTTTATGATGCCATTAACAAGGGGCTTAAAGTTGCAACTGGCGATTTAGTGGGGACTTTGAACGCAGATGATTTATATGCCCATAATCAGGTGATAGATAAGGTGGTCAATAAAATTAAATCTCAGGCAGTGGATTCCTGCTATGGAGACCTGGTTTATGTTCATCCACAAGATACCAGTAAGGTGATACGCTACTGGAAATCCGGCGATTATGCGGATGGACAATTCCGCAAAGGCTGGATGCCCCCTCATCCGACCTTTTTCGTCCGCAGAGAAATTTACGAGCGTTATGGCGGGTTCAATTTAGAGTTCAAAATTTCCTCGGATTATGAGCTTTTGTTGAGATTTTTTGAAAAACATAAAATCTCCACCAGCTACCTTCCGGACGTTTTGGTCAAGATGAGGTGGGGAGGAAAGAGCAATCAGAATTTGCTCAATTTAGCCCGGAAGAGCTATGAGGATTATAAAGCCTGGCAGGTGAATGAGTGGGAGGGGGACTGGGGAATCATTTTTTTGAAAACCTCATCCAAAATTCCACAATTTTCCAGGAAATTGGAATCAAATCTAAGTTAAAAATTTTACCCTGATTAGCGGACTAATAAATCACTAATCCAAAAATAAAAAAGTTTTCTTCCAATGGGTTTTAAACTCAGGATGGTTAATCTGAGCTAAATCCCACCTCTTTAAAATACCATTCAATAGTTCTTTTCAGCCCCTCATCAAAATTGGTCCTTGCTTTAAAGCCGAATTTCTCAAACGCCTGAGCAGTGTCCAGCATCCTTCTGGGCTGACCATTGGGCTTGGTGGTGTCCCAGATAATTTTTCCCTTAAAGCCGGTTAACTGAACAATTTTCTCTGCCAGCTCCTTAATAGAAATCTCAAATCCCGCTCCTAAATTCACTGGCTCAGACTCATTATATTTTTCTCCTGCCAGAACTATCCCCTCTGCCGCATCCTCCACATAAAGAAACTCCCGAGTAGGCGAGCCATCGCCCCAGAGAACTATTTTATCCTCTCCTTCCCGAATTGCGTCCACACATTTCTTGATTATCGCGGGTATCACATGCGAGCTTTCCGGGTTAAAATTATCCCCCGGACCATATAAATTCACTGGCAAAAGAAAGATGGAGTTAAAGCCATATTCCTGGCGATAGGCTTGAGACTGAACCAATAACATCTTTTTCGCCAATCCATAAGGCGCATTGGTCTCCTCTGGATAGCCGTTCCAGAGATTTTCCTCCTTAAACGGCACCGGGGTGAACTTGGGATAAGCGCAAATCGTGCCTAACGCCACAAACTTCTCTATCCTTCTCATCATCCCCTGATGCAATAGCTGAATCCCCATCATCAGATTTTCATAAAAAAATTCCCCAGGATGAGCCCGATTAGCGCCAATCCCGCCTACCTTTGCCGCAAGATGTATCACAATATTCGGCTTTGCCTCATCATACATCCGCTGAATGTCTTCTATCCGGGTGAGGTCATAATTTTCTATTAGCGGAACAAAGATATTTGAACAGCCGGATTGTCTCAAGCGCTGGACCACGAATTTTCCCAGAAAACCGGCTCCGCCAGTAATGCACACACTTCTATTTTTCCAGAATTCAGACATTGGAACGGATGGTATATTTTTCCCCTGCGTCTCTTAAAATTTTTTCCTGCCGAGCTAACTCCATATCCGCCTCCACCATTATCCGAACCAGCTCGGAAAAACTCACGCTTGGCTTCCAGCCCAGCTTGTTCATCGCCTTGCTCGCATCTCCACGAAGATTCTCCACCTCGCTTGGTCTAAAATACCTCGGGTCCACATCAACATATTTTCTCCAGTCCAGCGCAAGCATAGAAAACACCGCCTCCACAAATTCCTTTACCGAATGACCCTCGCCCGTGGCAATCACATAATCCTCTGGCTCATCTGCCTGAAGCATCATCCACATCGCCTTAACATAATCCGGAGCATAGCCCCAGTCCCGCCTTGCGTCTAAATTCCCAAGATAGAGTTTATCCTGTAAGCCCAATTTTATCCGGGTAGCGGCTCGGGTGATTTTCCGGGTGACAAAGGTCTCTCCCCGACGAGGGGATTCGTGATTGAATAAAATCCCGTTGCAGGCAAAAAGCTTATAAGCCTCTCGGTAATTTATCACCTGATAATAAGCAAACACCTTGCTACAGGCATAAGGGCTACGAGGATGAAAGGGGCTGGTCTCGGATTGAGGAGGCGCACTGGAGCCAAACATCTCAGAAGAAGAAGCCTGATAATACTTGGGAGCAGGGCTGAGCTCCCGAATCGCCTCCAAAAGCCTCAGCGTGCCAATCGCCACTACATCCGCAGTATATACCGGCTGGTCAAAAGACACCCGAACATGAGATTGCGCGCCCAGGTTATAAACCTCATCCGGTTTTATCTGCTTTAAGATACTGGCTAAAGAATTACCATCGCATAAGTCTCCATAAGCTAAATGAAATTTTACCCCCGGCTCATGCGGGTCCTGATATAAATGCTCTATCCGACCAGTATGAAAAGAAGAGGACCTTCTAATCAATCCCCAGACCTCATAACCTTTTTCCAGTAAAAACTCTGCCAGATAAGAGCCATCTTGCCCAGTAATCCCAGTGATAAAAGCTTTTTTCATAGCGCCCCCGAATTCTTTGCCTGTTTAGAAGGTGTTTTAATCAAATTGTTCTGAGAATATATCTCCTTAATCCTTTGATTAGCATTTTTTACCAATCTCTCCAGCTGAACTAAATACTCCTCCCTGAGCTCTTCCTCCATCCCTTTAGAATCATAGCAAAAGCGCGCTTCTAAAAATTCTCCTGGAATTAGAAAATTTTTAAGTTGAACCGGAGCTTGTCCGGATTTCGGCTCAATCTCCCTAACTGAAGAATTCTCCCATAAATAGTTTAAGTTTTGTCCCGCTGGTGCGCGTGCCGGATTTAGCCTAACCTCAATGCCCTGAAACCCGAACTCTTTACCAGCTTGCTCTAACAGAGCATAGATTTGTTCCAGAGTATCCACCAAAGCTAATTTTGCCAATAAAAGCTCGGCCAAATGATAAGCAATCAGATATTTGGATTTGGTCTCTCTGACCCGCCTGACTCTAAACATTCGGAAAAATCCCAAAAAATATACTCCTAAACTGACCATTATGGTAAGAAGCAGCACAGCGATAAAGGTCATCAGGCTATTTTCCAAAACCAGCCCCAGCGCCAGCGCGCTCAAAGCCATACAAAAGGAATAGATGATTAGTGCGGCTTTAGGATGGTCCAGCCCTTTTGCCAAAAGCCGATGATGAATATGTCCCAAATCCGCACTGAAAATAGGCTTTCCATAGAATTTCCGACGAATCATTGCGATCAAGGTATCTGCCATTGGATAGCCTAAAATAATGACCGCAACAAAAAATGATGCGACGATATTACTCTTGCTATAGGCGCTAACAGAAGCGGTCGCTAAGCTCATCCCTAAAAGCAAACTGCCACTATCGCCCAAAAAAATCCGAGCCGGGGTAAAATTATAACGCAAAAATCCTAAACAGGCGCCACTGAGACTGAACATAATCACCGCCATAAATTGATTCCCAGCAATAGCGGAGATTATGCCATTGGTAATCGCAACAATAAAAGCGACCCCAGCCGCAAGCCCATCTATGCCATCAATCAGGTTGAATGCATTGGTAATGCCTACAATCCAGAGCATAGTCACAGGCACACTCCATATCCCAAGACTAAATTCCCCAAACCCAGGAACACTGATACTATCAAACCGGGCGATATACCAGGAGAAAAGAAAGGCTATCGGCACCTGCACCAATAATTTTTCCCAGGCATTTAAGCCCCGCATATCATCCAATAGCCCGGAAAGCATCACCGCAGAGCCCGCCAGAGCGATGATTGCAATCTCCCACCATCTCTCCTCAAATGACTGGGAAATCCTATTCTCCCAGAAATAAAGCAACAATATCGGAGTCCAAAGCGCAATAAAAATCGCGATTCCACCCATTCTGGGCACTTCTTTGGTATGAATCTTCCTTGCCCCAGGCAGGTCTATTATCCCTAATTTTTTTGCCAGCCGGGCAATCAGCGGAGTGATAATCAAGGCAATAATTAGACTTAAAATAAGACAGCCCAAATAGGTCTTATGGGAGAAAATTAAATTTATTGCCTTTATTATCATTTTTTATAGTCTCATCAAGGTTAAATTGTTTATTTTTAATCTATCCCTTTATCCTAAAGTTGTCAAATTTTTTAAAACCAATAACCTCTCACAGAGAAGATACTAACTAAAATTAGTGGTGCTCATTTTTTAGGACGAAAAATTAGAGTCCATTGAGGACTCATCGGTCTATTAGAATAAAGAAAGCTGATTTCCAATATCCTTCTGGACACAAAGGATTTGATACAATGAGCCGGGCTTAACATTTTCTCTTTTAGCTATCGGTGATAAAATATATTTATTATGAAAAAGTTATTGTTATTGGCATTGGTCGGAGGATTTTTAGCCGGCTGTTTGCAGAAGCCCCCCACTGACCCAAAAGAAGCGCTCAAGCGGGTTGATGAGAGAATTTATTACCAAAGTCAGAATGGGCTAAAATCTCTGTCCTGTCAGGTAAGTAGCCCTTATATTGAAGAAATGCTTGAAAAGCTGGAGGAAGATATTCCAGGCATAGAGCAGATTTTAGACCGGGTTCGGGTAGAGACCAGATTTTACTGGAAATCTGGTGAGGGCGCTAAATTCGTAATCAAGAACCTGCCTGAGGAGCTACCTGCGCTTCGGGATTCAGTTAAGCAGGTCTTCCAGGGCACTGAGATTCTGATTGTCCCCCCAAGCGAGGCAAAACAATTTGAAGAGTTTCATCTCTCTATGAAAAATTTAGGCGCTCGGATTGAAATTACCGGGGATAATTTTGACCCGAAGGCAGAGTTTCAGCAATATGTGCTGGTGGTTAATCCCAAGAACTGGAAAATTTTAGAAAAAAAATTCAAAGGCAGAGATTTTATTTCTTATTCTAAGCCTGAATATAAGAGTTATAAAGGTAAATGGTATTTGAGCCGAATGGATACCCTTCAGGATAAAACCGGGAGCGGTCAGCCGAATTTTCAAATGTTGGTGGAGCTTAGTTATCAGGAGCAGGAAAAATTCTTGCTTCTAAAAGAGCTGAGCTATAAGATAACTGTTGCCAAAACCGGGGAAAGAGTGGTGGGACCGGTTCAGTTAGTTTTTACTGATTGCAAGCTCAATCCGCCCATGCCCTTAGACTTTTTTAAAACCGGCTATATTGAGCTCCAGAATAAATCATATTCTGAAAGCCCGAATTCCAGTGAAGGACCATGAAAGAGTTGGCGCCAGGATAATGAAGTTTGACCCAAAATCCGATTTCGGGATAATCTTTGCCAAAAGGCTTTAAAATGAGACCCGGTTTTGCGAGAATCCATTTAGAGCGGTTAAGCGCTAATTATCTTGCCTTGAGAACATTGCTGGCGAGAGAAGCTAAAGAGCTGGAATTGTTCCCAGTGGTCAAGGCCGATGCTTATGGACACGGCGCGGTTGCTTGCGCAAAGGCTTTGGTTACGCTTGGCGCCAAAACCCTGTGCGTTGCTTGTTTAGAGGAGGCGCTGGAGCTGAAAGAGGCAAAAGTGAATGCGGATTTTATTTTGTTGAGCGGGATTTTTGAAGGTGAGGAAAAAGAAACGGTTAACAATGGCTTTATGCCGGTGCTCAGTGATTTGGAGACCGCGAAACTACTGAACCAGGTCGCGCTTCGGGAAGGGAAAATCGCCCGGGTTCATCTCAAAATTGATACAGGAATGGGAAGATTGGGAGTGGTTCCTGAGGAGTTTGCCAAATTTTATTCAGAGATTAAAAGTCTATCCAGGCTGAAAATTGAAGGGATAATGAGCCATCTCTCCTCTGCAAATTCTAAAAAGCCAGAAGATATTGAATATACCCAAAAGCAGATTGAAACCTTCCAGATGATTCATAGCGCGCTTAAACAATCTAAAGAGGACTCTGCTGGGATAAGGTATTTTCATTTGGCTCAAAGCGCGTGTTTGCTCCGGTATCCGCTTTCTCATTTCAATTCCGCTCGTCCCGGTTTAATTCTTTATGGCGCTAATCCATTTTCTCCGGAGCAAAAAGGGCTGGAGGGATTTCAGCCAGTAATGAGCCTGATAAGCAAAATAGCTCTGATAAGAACTTTACCCAGCGGTTCTGCCATTTCTTATGGACGGCTAACCACTCTGAAAAGGAAAAGCAGAATTGGGGTGGCGCCAATTGGCTATGCGGATGGCTTGCCCCGGGGGACCAAGCCCGGATTTGGTTTTTTGGTGCGAGGGAAAAAAGCCCAGTTGTTAGGCGCGGTGACCATGGATTTGATTATGATAGACCTGACCGAGATTCCAGAAGCAAGGCTCAATGATGAGGTGTTGATTTTCGGAAAAGAAGAGCAGGGGATTGTGCGGGTGGAGGCTCTGGCAGAATCCGCTAACACCATCCCCTATGAGCTTTTCACCCGAATCGGAGCTCGGGTCAAAAGAGAATATATCTCTTCTTCTGAAAGATTATCTGAGAACTGATTTATGGATTGAATTATTCTATTTTTATTGCTTCAACTGGGCAATCCTCAGCTGCGCCCCGGACACAATCCTCCTGATTAGCAGGAATGGGATTGACTTTCACAACTGCGGTGTCTTCTGCCATTTCAAAGACCTCCGGGCAGGTATCTGAGCAAAGCTCGCAAGCAGTGCACAACTCTTTGTCAATGGTTGCCTTCATTTGGAACACCTCCCTTATAAATTATCTTAAAAAAGATAACTAATTTAACGCGTAAAGTCAAGTTTGAGCAAAAAATCATTTGACAATCACAACTTTTTAGATTTAATTGAAAATTAGGAGGCGGTTAAACGGTTGGACTGAAGGGAGCTATTAAAACTTGATGAAACCTATGATGGGGAAAACTTGGCTATGATTTTGGACAAAAAGCCTTTATTTGAAGAATTTATTCAGACCTGCACTCCTTTATTAAAAATACCGGCTCTGGAACAACAAATGCGGGAACGGGTGCGCTCAATCGTAAGGGAGCTTTTAAATTTCCAGCCAAGTGAGTCCCCTGCGGAAAACTTGAAAGAATTTATTAAAAGGGATGAAAATTTTCTGGGGGTGCTTCTGGCATTGACTAATTTATCACAGGAGAAATTCCTGAGGGTAATTACCGCTAAAAGATTTGCAGAGGGCGATTTCGGTATTGAGTGGAATGCCAAGAGGATTTATCAAAAGATTTGTTCTAATGATGAATTTGCTAAAGAAGTTGCGAAATTATTTTTGGAGGGAAGAAATAATCAGCTTTTGGCTGAGCGGGTGGCTGATTTTTATCTTGAGCAATTATTTCTGCCAGCGAATTGGCCAGAGGTGGTTCGGGATGAAAATTTAGTTGGAAACATTGTCAGGAAAAAGCTAACCGGAGAATACACAGACCAAAAGGGCGAGCATATAGAAAGAATTATCCGGGAAAAGCTTGACCAGATAACCGCAAGCTATGGGGTATCACATACTCGGGGACAGGTTAATTTGATAGGAAAAGAGGTTGACCATGTTTTACCCTCCTTAAGAGAGCCTTATGTTATGATTATGGTCTCATATAGTGAAACTACCTCCAGTGGTCAAACCCAGCGAGCCAATGAGCAACAGGCAATTTATGAAAAAATAGTAGGGCATAATGTTCGCTACCCTCAAGAAAAGTTTGGTTTTGTGAATATCATTGATGGTGCTGGTTGGTTAGCTCGGCGGTCTGATTTGCGAAAACTGCATTCCGGATGTGATTACTGCCTGAATATGAGAACCTTAGACCGGTTAGAGCCTATAGTGTGTAAATTTGTCCCAGAAAAATTTTTCACGAGCAAACCCCGGCCTATCGTGGAGGAGAGGTAAAGATGTTTCAAAATTATCTTAACAAAATCATTTCAGGAGATTGTTTAAAGGTCTTAAAGGAGATTGAAGATAATAGTGTAGATATTTGTTTTGCGGACCCTCCTTTTAATTTACAAAAGAAATATAAATCTTATAGAGACCAGCGCCCTGCAAAAGAGTATTTAGAATGGTGCAGGAAATGGCTATCCGAGCTGGTTAGAATCACTAAACCGACTGGCTCAATTTTTGTTCATAATATCCCTAAATGGCTAAGTTATTACGCGAGCATTTTAAATGAATTGGCTTATTTCCGCCATTGGATAGCCTGGCACGCAATGAGTAATCCTTTAGGAAAAACTCTCCTGCCCGCGCACTATGGGATTTTATTTTACACTAAAAAAGCAAAAGGGTTTAAATTTTATGAAATCCGCTCTCCACATCGGCGGTGTAGGGAATGCGGAAGTTTTTTAAAGGACTACGGCGGGAAAAAAGACCAGATGCATCCTTTCGGCGCTTTAGTTAGTGATGTCTGGACTGATATTCACCGGATTCGGCATAATGTCCGTAGAGACCAGCATCCCTGCCAGCTTCCGGTGCCATTGTTGGAGAGAATTATATTAATGAGCACCGACCCTGGGGATATTGTCTTAGACCCATTTCTGGGCACGGGCACCACCGCGATTGCGGCTAAAGCCTTAGGGAGAAATTTTATCGGGATTGAAATTGACCCTGATTATATCAAAATTGCCCAGCAAAAACTTGCTGAGACCCGGGACTCCAAATTAAATGGTTTCTATGTTTCTTATTTTTTAGGAAAGCTTTTAACCATTCGGGAGATTGATGCGATTCAGTTATTCCCTTCTCAATTGACCTCAACCGAGAAAAAAAAGATGCGAGCCAGACTGTCGCCACTTTTTCAGCAAACCAGAACTGCGGCAAGAGGTTCTGGTTAACAGTTCGTTAAGAGGTTATAGAGGCTAATCCTTTTTAAATCAGGATATAGTTTAATTTATCACAATTGGCGCAGAGCGGGTATTTTTCAAATTGATGATTTTTATGGGCCAGACGAAAATCCCGAAATGGCTCTCCGTTCCAGATGTCCTTGATATTTTGCTTAAAGGCATTGCCCATCAAAAGCACGCCATTAAAGTCATAACAGCAAGGCACTACCTCGCCATTGACCAGGATATAGACCACGGACTTCTTTACATACCGACAGGATTTGAGGAAATTGGGTCTTTTTACTCTGGAGATGGGATTATAATTCCTGCCAGTGGTGTAGTTATGAAGCCGACCGGTGATGACTTTGCAAAGCCCCCGGTATTTTGACCATTGCCGATAAAAGCGAAGAAAATTAGAGACGCTTCCAATATATCTGAGAATCACCTCTGGGGACTTGCTCTTAAGCCTCTTTTTTAGCTCCAGGAGCTCGCAGATATTTTTGATGGTCTTTTCATAATCCAAGCCGAGATGGACTTTCTCATACTCCTCTCGGTCAATGCCATAAAAACTTATCTTTATCTTATCCAGACCCGCGTCAATCAGTTTTTCAGAAAGCTCCCTGCCCAAAAGGGAAGCGTTGGTCACTATGTAAGTTTCTTCAATTCCCTTGCTTTTGGCGTAGCGGATTTTATCCGGGAGGTAGCGGTCTAAAAGGGGCTCTCCAAAATTATGCAGGCTCAATTTTTTTGCACCTGCCTGGACGCAGTCATCAAGAATCTTCTGAAAGGTCTTAAGGTCCATAAACTCAATTTTTCTTTTGAGTTTTTCTCTGGGACAAATCGTGCAGTGGGCATTACAAGCGGTAGTGTTTTCTATCACCACCCGATTAGGAAATGGTCTTTGCTCCTGAATCATAGCTAATTGCTAATTATTATGTTTAAGGGTCTATCCAAAGTCAAGGTTGATAATGGGAACAGGTGAAAAATGGTTTCCTAAAATAGGCGGTCAGGCTGAGCATTGCCTTTTTAAAGCCGGACAGGATTTTTTGTTCATTAAAATTTGGAAAATCAGCTTAGAAAGGCTATAATTAAAAACTATGAAGGGAAAATTTGTTTATAAAGTGGGAGCAGGCTTAATTTTAGGCTCGGTTTTTTTAATCTGGGGATGCGCCAAAAAGGTGAGCATAACCCCGGAGCAGGTGGAGCAGGTATTTAATAGAGCCAGAGCTAATTATCAGGAGCTTTTGTCTTATAATCCGCCTGAGGGGTTGACCTATCATTATCGGAGCTTGATGAGTCAGGCTGAGCAGGCAAGGGCAAAAAAAAACCTAAAGAGCGCAATTGAGCTGGCAGAGAAAGCTGAGGAGCAGTCCCGGCTTGCCAATCAAGCCTGGCAGGCAGAGATTTCCAAAATCAGGGAAAATCTCAACTTGGCAAAGGAAAAATTAGAAGCACTCTTTCCCTTTCATAAGCCCTTGGTTAAGAGGTATTGGGAGTTAGAGGCGAGGTTCGCAAAGAGACAATTTGAGGGATTAAGCGCAGAGGTAAATCAGCTTTTAAAAGAGATTGACCAGACAAATGAGTTCAGCTTGGCGATGAGTAGGACTATGGTGGTGAGTGCGCCTGCGGAATATCTGGCGTTTTATGGTAATGTTCGGATTTATAAGGAGATAACTCCTGAAGGGAAATTAAAAGAAGTGGTCGCGACGGTTCCCCCGGGGCTAAGGGTGGAAGTGATTCGGATAAGGTTATTTTCTCCAGAGCTGAATTTTTATTTGGTCAAGGCGCCGGATTCGGATGCGCAGGGCTGGATGGCGGAGAAGTATCTGATTTCCGAGGGGAGAGGCTATTGAAAGAATCGCCGGAAAATAAAGAGATGACGCTTTCTGATTTATCCGACCAGCAATTAGTGGAGCGGTTCTGGGCTGGGGATAAAGAGATTTTAAGTGAGCTACTTGGTCGGTATTATTCTCGGGTTTATCGGCTTTGTTATGGGATTTTGCGCAATCCGCACGATGCGGAAGAGGTGATTCAGGAGATTTTTCTTCGGGTGTTTCAGAAATTAGATTTATTTAAAGGAGAATCCAGTTTTTCCAGCTGGCTGTATCGGGTGACGATTAACACTACCTATATGAAATTAAGGGAAAAGCGGGGCGGGGATATGCTTTCTTTTGAAGAGGTGGGCAAGATGTTGGATGAGCAGGTGATGGAAGGGAGCGGTGGAGAATGGGTGAGTAAGCCGGATGATGAGCTTTTGACCGAGGAGGCTAATAAGATAATTGGGGAGGCGATTAGCCTTCTTCCAGAGGAGTTTCAAAAGGTGGTGATTCTTCGGGATTTAGATGGATTAAGCACCGAGGAGGTGGGAAGGCTTTTAGGTCTGACCCCATCAGCAGTGAAGAGCAGACTGCATCGGGCAAGACTTTTTTTAAGAAAGAGGTTAGATGATTTTTACCGCCAACTTTTTGAAGGAGGGTAGGAAATGGGTATGAATCAATGTCAGGAGGTATTGAGGCATCTGGCAGAATATGTGGATGATGAGCTGAGTCAGGAGCTGAAAGCGAGGATTGAGGCTCATCTGGAAAAATGCGCTTTTTGTCGGAATCTGGTCAAGAGCTACGAGAAGACCATCAATCTTTTTAAAAAGGCGCATAATTTAGAGCTGGATAAAAATAAGCTGGAGAGACTAAAAAATTATTTAATTTCTAATTTATTTAAATAGATGAACAAAACCGAGTCAAAAATAATTGAGTTAAAAGCTCTGTTAGAGAGAAGAATTGCCCAGGAGCAGGAGCTGGTTCTTGAGCTGGAACGCACCCCCATTGAAGAGGTGCCTTTCTGGGTAGTGGATATAGAGACCACAGGTGGGGACGCAGAGCAAGACCGGATTATTGAGCTTGCCGCAATCAAGGTCCAGGAGGGAGAGCTACAGAGGGTGATTTCCACTCTAATCAATCCCCAAAGACCGATTCCAGCTTTTATTCAGCGCCTGACCGGAATCACCAATCAAATGCTTTGTTCCTCACCTCCTCCTGAGGAGGTTTTTCCCTGGTTATTCTCTCATCTAAAAAATGGGATATTTGTTGCGCATCTGGCGAGTTTTGACCGGGGCTTCATAGACCAATCCGCTCTCCGCCTGGGCTTAAAACCGCTTTTTTTACCTAACTTATGCACGCTTCGGTTGAGCAGAAGGATAATTTTTGGCATCCCCGGATATTCTTTAGACCATATTGCTCGGCATTTTGGCTTAGAATTTGGTAGTGCGGGTCCCAGAGGAAGGCATCGGGCTTTGGGAGATGCCTGGGTATGCGCCAGGGCTTTTTTATCAATGCTTGCCTTAGCCAAAAAATATGGAATAAATAGCTTTGGCGAGCTAAAGCACTTAGAATCAATGCCGATAAGGAAAGCCAGAGATTTATGCAAGGGATAAACCGTTCTGGAATTATCACTCTGACCACAGATTTTGGCTTACGGGACGCTTATTTGGGGATTATGAAAGGGGTGATTTTAGGAATTTTCCCATCCGCCAAATTAGTGGACCTCTCTCATAATTTAGAGCCTCAAAACATCCAAGAAGCAAGCTATATTCTTTTGAGCGCGGTTAAATTTTTCCCACCCGGCACGGTCCATTTGGCAGTGGTTGACCCGGGAGTGGGAAGCGCAAGAAGAGCGGTTATTGTGGAGAGCAAGCCCCAGTTTTTGGTAGGACCAGATAACGGCATTTTTACTGATTTTATCAATAATAAGAGCAGAATTTACGAGCTAACCGAGCGGAAATTTTTTTTAAACAAAATCAGTCAGACCTTTCACGGTCGGGATATCTTTGCGCCGGTCTCTGCGCATCTGGCAAAAGGAGTGTCTCCAGAAGAGCTGGGAACGCGGATTCAAGACCCGATTCTATTGGCTCGTCCCAAGCCAAAAATGATTGAGGAGAAAATCAAGGGAGAGGTGATTTATATAGACCGATTCGGAAACCTGATTACCAATATCAAGGAAGAGATGATACCCCAAAAACCCATTATCCGCATAATGGGAAAAGAAATCATTGGATTAGCTAAAAATTACGCAGAGCAAGCCCCGGGAACTTTAATCGCGATTATTGGTAGCGCTGGCTTTTTAGAAATTTCTCTTACCCAGGATAATGCGGGTCAAAAGCTTAAAGCCAGTATTGGACAAGCAGTGGAGCTGGAAAGTGAGCCCGATTGAGCCTGGCTTATTTATCTATTCTTTCTTTAAAAAAATTCTTGAGTTTAAGATAAGCGGTTTTACCCAATAGCTGGTCAGCAATTCCCATAATTCTTTCTATGGCTAAAAACAAATCCTGCTCCGAGGGCCAATGCTCCAAGAGCACCTCCCGACTAACTGAATGAAGCAATCGGTTAATTGCCCAGACCGAAAGCACCAAATCATCACTATATCCAATTGGTCCCAGGAAAGCCTCCGGGATAATATCAATTGGAGAGATATAATAAGCGACCACAATTCCTAAAATCGCCTTTTCTTTGACCGGCACCCGCTTATCTAAAATCAACTGAACCAACAGATAAAAAAAATCCGGCACCAATAACAGATATTCCAGATACGGATAACCCGAGCCTTTTTCTTTTGCCCAATTATGAATCCGCTGTCTCAGCTTCTGATAAAAATCCAATTTATCTGACACATTTCCTCCGAGTTATTTATTCAGCTCCTTGCTCTTGGCTCGAGAGCGAGGATGGCGAAGCTCATATTCCTGAATCAGGCGCTCTCTATCAAGATGAGTGTAAATCTGGGTCGCGGATATATCCGAATGACCTAACAATATCTGGACTATCCGTAAATCCGCTCCGCCTTCCAATAAATGGGTAGCAAAAGAATGCCGAAAAGTGTGCGGGGAAACAGAGCTTTGGATTCCTGCCTGGAGCGCAGTCCGCTTAATGATGTTAAAAATCATCTGCCGAGTGAGCGCTCTGCCAGAGCGGTTCAAAAATAAATAGGGACTTGTTCCAGTCTTATCCAGAAAGGGTCTCGCCCGATGCAGGTAATTCTTTAACGCTTTTATTGCGGTCTCGTGAATCGGAATCACCCTTTCTTTTTTGCCCTTGCCATAAGCGACCAGATACCCTGCCTCCAGCTGGACCTGCTCTAATTTTAACCCGACCAGCTCACTGACCCTTAATCCGCAGGCATAAAGAAGCTCTAAAATCGCCCGGTCCCGAATTGCTTGCGGAGAATCCTCTGGTATCGCTTGAATCAATTTTTCTATTTCGCCTTTACTCAATAGTTTAGGGAGCGGTTTGGGCAATTTAGGAAATTCCACTAACTGGGACGGGTCATTATCAATCAGCTCATTTTCCAGTAAAAAGAAATAAAAACTCCGCATCACCGCCAGATTATGAAAAATGGTCTTGGCAGATAAACCGAGCCTGCTTAATTCCCTTAAATAGGTCTGGAGCTCTTCTCGGCTGACTTGTTTGAAGCTCTTTTCTCCTAACCAGGTTTTAAACCTAAGCAGTTCCCGAGAATAAGATTCTAAGGTGTTCGGGCTCATCCCTCGCTCCACCCGAAGATGCTCTAAAAACCGCTCAATCCACTCCATCTGCTTATTTTTATTTTAACCTGAATAGAAGAGAAAAGAAAATCCAGCTTCAGAATTCAAGAATTTTCCGAAGCGCTTTTAAATCCGGAATGATTATCCATCTCACCCGATTAAGAATCAGCCGTTTCCTGCGGAATTGGCTCAACACCAGACTCACTGTCTCCCGACTGGAGGCAATAAAATCCGCTAAATCCTGATGGGTAACCTTGAGGTCAATCAAGGTTCCCTTTTCATCCCTTTTGCCAAATTTCCTCGCTAAAGTAATCAGCGCATTAGCCAGCCGAGCCTCTGTATTCATAAATACCATTGCTTCCAGCCTCTCCCGATAAGAGTTAAGCGCTTGAGAAAAAACCTCCAAGCAGGACTCCACAAACTTAGAATTGGAAATTAATAACCTCTTGATGCTCTTAAAATTTATCTTTAAAATCTCGGACTCCACCATTGACCTTGCCTCTAAATAATGAGCAACCTCTTTGAACCCCCCATCCTCAACCGCCAGTTCTCCCGGAGAAAAAAATTCCAGAATCAACTGGCGCTGTTCAGAATAGTTGCGCAGTAATTTAATTCCCCCGGAAAGAACCAGGTAAATCCCGTCATTGGCACCCCCAGGCTGGAATAACGCGCCTCCCTCGTTCAATTTAATCAAAGTTGAATCCTCCACCAATGACTCCAGCTCCCGCTTACTTAATATCGTAAATAGTTTGACCCTGGCTAATTGCTCATAAAGCTCTTTCATCCCCAACCTTTCCTTACCCTACCCTAAAATTAGAATCCCAGAATGCGAGTTTAATAATAGGTGAAAAAATAAAAATATGCAAGTGAAAAATTAAATTTTCTTTTCAAAAAAAATTTATTGGCTCAAGGTTAAAACTTTTGTCTCCTCCAGCTTGAACTCCACAGTAACTATCACCTGACCATAGCCCGGCTTCCCATTATGAACCGCAGGATAAAACCTCCATCTGGAAATGGCTCGCTCTGCGCTTTGCTCCAATAGCTCTTCTCCGCTGGAGATAAGTTGCTCCATCCCCACCACCTCGCCCTGGTCATTGATGGTCAGCCGAAACCGAACCGAGCCAGAAATAGCCTGAGACCGAGCCAACAAAGGATAATTCGGCTTTGGACACTTCAGGCACCGAGGATACGGAAAATCAAAAGAAACGCCCGCGCTCACTCCTGGTCCGGTTCTGTTGGACAAATTTGAACCGCTTATCCCCTCTTGAGGGTCAAACTCTTTTTGCTTTTGCTCAGCATTTGGGAGATTTTGCTCCGCAAGCTCAGACTCATTATCCATCTTTAATTCTGGGGGAGAATTTTCCTCAAGAGAAAATTCTGAACTTAGCTGGCGAATTTCTGGCTCTGGATTGAAAATTGGCTCCAATAATGACTCTTTGGCTTCTACCATTTTATTCCCTATATTTTCATCTCCCGGCATAATCTCCACCTGAATCAATTGAGAGCCTGGCTTGCCCGAGTTTATATTGCCAGAGCCAAATCGCATCAAAAGGTAAAAATGTCCCATCAGGCTCAATGTCAGCAATAGGGCAATTCGGAAATTGCTTGCTTTATTCTCCATTTGAAAGCTCCATTTCCGGGATAAGCATTGGCCGATTTTGGTAAATCCCAGGAATTAACTTCAACTTAAGATGATAAATTTTGCTCATCAGCTCTGGCTTTAGCACCTCTTTTGGAGCGCCCAGACCAGCTAATCGTCCTTGGTCTAAAACCAAAATCCGGTCGGCAAATATACTTGCCAGGTTCAGGTCATGGGTGGTGAACAAAACCGAGATTTTCTCCCTCTCCCGTAAGTCCGAGATAAGCTTCATAAATTTTATCTGATGCTCTAAGTCCAGATGCGCGGTCGGCTCATCCGCTAAAATCACCTCTGGCTCCTGTGCCAGGGCTTTAGCCAAAATCACCCTCTGCCTCTCCCCTCCAGAAATCTCATCAATCCTACGAGACTCAAGACCGAGACAGCCAGTCTGGCTTAAGCAATTCCGAGCAATTTTTATATCCTTTGCGCCTTCCAATTGAAACCGCCTTAAATAAGGCGCTCTTCCCATCAAGACCACCTCTAAAACCTGATAAGGAAAAGTTAGCTCGGTCTGTTGAGGAATTACCGAGAGCTTTTGCGCTAATTCCTTTCTGGAATAACTTTCTATCTCTTTAGAAAAAATCTTTATCTTTCCTGAATCAGGCTTAAGCACCCCGGAAACTAATCTAATCAAGGTGCTTTTCCCAGAGCCATTGGGTCCAATAACTCCCATTATCTCTCCTCGCTTTAAATCAAAACTGAGCCCAGAAAGCACCTGCCGGGAATCATAGCTAAACCCAAGCCCTTCTATTGAAAGCGCCTTCATCTCAAAATTTCCTTAGTTTTATGCAATAGCCAGATGAAAAAAGGTCCCCCCAATAATGCGGTAATCACTCCCACTGGTAGCTCCGCAGGCGCTATCATCATCCGAGCTAAAAAGTCGCACCAGATAAGAAAAATTGCTCCAAAGATAAAACTTGCGGGCAAAAGTAGCCGATGGTCAGGTCCAAAGATAAGCCGAATGATATGAGGAACAATCAAGCCCAAAAAGCCAATTAAGCCACTGACCGAGACCCCAACCGCAGTGACCAAACTCGCAAAAATAAAAGCGACCAGCTTGCTCTTTTCCACATTGACACCCAATTGCTCCGCGGATTCCTCTCCTAAGGAAAATAAATTGAACTCCCTTGCCATCCCCAATAGGATAAAGATGCCCGGAAGATAATAAAGCCCAACCAAGCCTATCACCCAATAATTTTTGGGGCTTAACCCTCCCATCATCCAGAAAATCGCGCTGGGTAGATGATGACTGGGCGCAATACTTAAAACTAACATCACCAGCGCGCTGAAAAAAGCGTTCACCACCACCCCGGCTAAAAGCAAGGTCAAAACCGGCATCCTCCCTCCTATCCGGGCAACTGACAGAACCAAAAAAATCGCCAAAAGCGCGCCCAAAAAGGCAAATAAAGGCACAACCGCAAACCCTAAATAAAATGAAAAAATCATCCCCAAAACCGCGGTAAAGGCAGAGCCTCCGCTCACTCCTAAAATATATGGGTCCGCTAATGGATTCCGAAGCAATGCCTGAAAACTCGCGCCTGCCAGTCCCAGTCCCCCTCCTACCAGAACCGCTAACAAAGCCCGAGGCAGGCGAATCCGAAAAACAATAACCCCTTCCTGGCTCAATTCCTGTCTCCGGAGCAAATTCCAAAACTGGCTCCCAATCTCTGAAAAATCTATGCCCAGCTGAACCGGTCCTAAATAAAGTGAAGCCAAAAGAGAAACAAATAAAAACCCACACAAAACCGCGAGAATCAGTAATAACCTTGCTCTGGTTAAAAAAGCCATCTTAATTTTCCACCTTAAAATTCTCTGGATGAATCTTTTGGGCTAATTCTAAAAGCCCATCAAATAGCCGGGGACCGGGTCTGGTGATTAAATCCGGATTAAGCGCATAAATCCGCTGATTTTTCACCGCAGGCAATTCCTTCCAGCTTGACCAGAACTCAATCACTTCTTTTTGGGCATTCTGGCTCTTTCCCATACTCACATCCACTATCACTGCTGGCGCTTTTTTAATAATCTCCTCCAGACTATAAGCCGGATAAGGAATCTCTGCCTTCCCTGCCAGGTTTTCTCCTTTTGCCCTTTTAATCAGGTCATCCGCAAATGTGCCTGAACCCGCCACGATTAAAGGACTCCGCTGATAAATTAAAATCACCGAAACCATCTCCACTCCCTCTAACCTTTGCTCCACCTCATTTTGCTTAGCTCTAAGCTCGCTTACCAAGAGCTTAGCCTGCTCCTCTGCTCCAAGAAGGTCGCCAATAGAAATAATCGTGTCCAAGACCTGTTCCAAATTCCTTGGCTCAAAACTGAAAACCTTAAATCCAAGCTGGCTCAGGCGCTCAAGCAAATTTGGCTCATTGCCATCCCGGGTCGCAAAAATAAAATCCGGCTTCTTGCTCACCACTGCCTCAAGACCAATGGTCTTTAGTCCACCTAACTTGGGCTTGGACCTTGCCAAAGCCGGATAATTACAATGGTCGGTCACGCCCACCAGATGCTCACCTATTCCTAACGCAAAAATAATCTCGGTGATGCTCGGCGCTAAGGAAACTATCCGCGGATACGCGACCTCATCATTGGCTTGGGTCTTTCCCTCCTTACACCCAGACCAGATGACCAAGCTGATTACCCAGCTAATCGCAATAACTTTTAAACCCTTAACCATTTTTCCCAAAGCTAACTCCGCGGAGACTCAATTAAATCACAATACCAAAACCCATTTTCTCTCAACACCATCTCTGCTTTTTTAAATAATACTTTTTCCATCATCACCTCTAAAAAGCTACCTATCTAATTTAAACAAAAGCCCCAACCTCCGAGGTGGAAGTTGGGGTTCTTTTCCCAGCTTCACTTTCTCTATCCCTCGGAGAAAGTGGCTGGTCCTTGTGGGCAGGTTTCCTGACTTCCAGCAAGGCTGGCTCGCCTTCCCGACCTAACTTGGCCAGTGGCTAAATGAGCCAGCCTTATGGCTGTTCACAGTGGCGGGTCCGTGGCGGAATCTCACCGCACTTCCCTTTTAATTCTTAAAGAAGCCCGCGAACCATCTTTCAAAGCACTGATTAAATAAAATCATAGATTACTGATTTTGTCAAGGAAACCCGGCAAAGAAGTGGATTCTATAAGGGGTTATTGGATTTGATTATTGGTCAAGGTCTGGTGGAACTAAATGTTGATTTAGTTCTGGGTCCGTTCCCTTGCCGGAAATGACTCTATAGATGCGGATTTTTTGCTTTTTTCCCCGAAGCGGAAGGGTATCCAGCTCCTTTACCCTAAAAAGCCCCTTTATCTTCTGATAAGTGTTCTCCCCAATCCAGATAGAGCCAGGCGGAGCCATTGCTTGAAGCCGAGAAGCGACATTGACCGCATCTCCCAAAACCGTGTATTCAATTCTCTGGTCAGAGCCAAAATATCCCGCGACCACGGTCCCGGTATTGATGCCAATCCTAACCTGAAAGCGCTGGCTTTCCTCTAAACCACTCCTTAGCTCCTCCATCTTTTCAAGCATAGCAATACTTGCCCGCACCGCTAACTCCGGGTCATTCCCATAAGAAATCGGCGCCCCAAAAATCGCCATAAGCGCATCGCCGATAAATTTATCCACTGTGCCTTTATGCTCAAAAATTATCTGGCTCATAACATTGAAATAGTCATTCAAAATCTGGGCAAGGGTCTCAGGACCTATACGCTCGCTCAACCCGGTAAATCCACAGATATCACAAAATAGCACGGTCACCTCCCGAGAGCTTACCTGCTCGCGTAAATTTTTCTTCTGTTTAAGGTGCTCAATCATCTGATTGACCACTGCCGGAGAGTGAAACCGAGATAAATTAGCGCGGAAAATCGCCTCCTCCCGCATCCTTTCCTGCAACTCCTCCTGGCGAATAGCCAGCGCCACCTGATTCGCTATCGCGGTAAGCAATTTCAGGTCATCCTCATTAAAAGCATAGCTTTGCATTAGATTATCCAGATAAATCACCCCTTGAATCTCCTCTCGCTCCCAAATCGGAACACAAAGCGCAGACCGGATATTATAAGCGACAATGCTTGCCCCGCTTTTAAACCGCGGGTCATATTGGGCATCGCTGGTAATAATACCCGCTCTCTCTTTAATGGCTCGCTCGGCAATGGTTCTACTTACCGGTATCTCCAGGTCTTCTACTTTTCCCCGGTCTTTGACCCGAGCAGAGCAAAGTTTTAGCCTCTCATCATTATCTTTGAGTAAAATTACTCCCCGCTCCGCATTGATTACCTGAAAAACCAGCTCCAAACTCAAATCTAATAGCTCTTCCAAACGGTTGGTTGAATTCAGCGCCCGGGCTATCTGATAAAGTATATAAAAATATCTACTCTCCCGGTCCCGAATCGCATTCTCGTAATCAGACCTCACCTCCCGATTCAAAATCAGCTCCTCCTCCAATTCTTTAACCGGCTTGACCAGCTCTCGCTCAAAACCAGTTTTAGCGCCTACTTGAGCCTGCGCCTTTTCTTCAAAAATAAACTGAACATTGCCAACCAGAATTATATCCCCGCTGGCTATAAACTCCTCCTGAACCTTTAGATTGTTGACAAAAACCCCGTTCAAACTCCCTAAATCACAAATCTTCCATCTCTCCCCCTCCTGGCGAAGCTCGCAATGCCTTCGGGAGATAAGAGCATCATTTATCACTATATCATTATCCGGCAGTCTGCCGATTCTAACTATTTCTTTATTAAGCTCCAGGTCAACTATATTCGGTGGCTTTATTGAATAAATCCGAGCCATCTTTAGCTTTCCTCTTTTAGTTGCTCCAGAATCAATCTCTCTCCGGTTTCTAAAGCCTCTTTCAGCTTTTCCGGCTGATTCCCTCCACCCCTCGCCAATTCCGGCTTGCCTCCACCTCTACCTCCTATTATCTCGGAAATAGCGCTGATTATTTTAACCGCGCTTATTTTCTTGCTTAAATCCTTGCTCACTCTAACCAATAGATAAGCCTTCTCATTGTCCCGCATCCCAAAAACCAAAACCCCTTTTCCTAATTTAGCAAAAACCCGGTCTGAAAACTCTAACAGGGAATCAAAATCTGAAAACTCAAGCTCCGCACTTAACACCCGAACCTGATTTATCTCCTTTGCGCGTTTTAAAAATTCCTCTGGGCTGAACCCGGATTTTCCCTCCCGAGCCTGTTTTAACTCCCGCTGAAGCTTTTTATTCTCCTCCAAAAGCCTCTGAACCCGGTCCGGTAATTCCGCTAAAGAGCTTTTTAATAATTCCGCTAATTTTTTGCTCAACTCTTCCTGCGTCTGCACGAACTCCACCGCGGACCTGCCAGTAATCGCCTCAATCCTTCTCACCCCAGCAGAAACGCTTCCTTCAGAAAGAATTTTAAAAAAGCCTATATCCCCGGTCCTCTGGCAATGCGTGCCTCCGCAAAGCTCCCTTGAAAAATCATTCATCTCCACTAACCGAACCACCTCTCCATATTTCTCCCCAAACAATGCCATTGCTCCCCGCTTTAACGCCTCCGGATAAGCAAGATATTCCACCCGAATCTCTTTATTGGCAATAATCATCTGATTGACCAATCTCTCCACCTGTTTTAACTCCTGTTCACTGAGCAGAGAAAAATGCGTGAAATCAAATCTAAATCGCTCCGGCGAAACTAAAGAGCCTTTCTGCTGAATATGCGCTCCTAATACTCTCCTTAAGCTGGCTTGAAGCAGATGGGTCGCACTATGATTCCGAGCTATATCTTTTCTCCGCTCCTCATCCACGATTAGCTCAACCCCTGACCCGGTTTTCACCCTCCCGTTGACTAATTGACAATGATGAACAATCAGCCCCTCCAAAGGTCTCTTTGTATCTATCACCCGTGCCTCAAATTCTTTTCCGCGAATCAACCCCTGGTCCCCAGCCTGACCGCCGGTCTCTCCATAAAACGGGG
>Ga0172365_10000775_pt1 | contig 22243 bp, 25 predicted proteins | sample LakKivSesite48cm_FD_114535 | JGI IMG/M metagenome (GOLD analysis project Ga0172365, IMG submission 114535) | Sediment microbial communities from Lake Kivu, Rwanda - Sediment site 48cm | ecosystem: Environmental > Aquatic > Freshwater > Lake > Sediment | place: Rwanda: Western Province, Lake... | reverse complement strand
CATTATCAAACCACCATAAATTCTGACATTGAAGATTTGAATTCGACTCCGACGCAGATGTGGGAGTTTGCGCTAAAATTAATGCTGGCAAAGAACTGGCAACCAAAATAACAGCCATAGAGACAATAATGTGTTTTTTCATAATTATAAAATAATTATTTTGTTGGATAAAAACGACTTTGATTCTTATTATATAATATGTGATTTAGGGAAACAAGTAGCCGGTTTAAAAACTTTTTTAATCAAAAAGGGCTGGGCTTGTCCCAGCCTTTTGAACTTCAGTTTTTATTATCTTTTCTTTATTTGATTTTCTAAACGACTAATTGCTTTATTTTTATCGGTTATCTGCCAATGAGTTTTATTTATTACTTCTTTTAAAATTTCTATGATTTTATCATAAGTTATCCGGTCAACCGGATAAGGAGTGGCGTCTTTGCCGCCCAAGGCAAAGCTGTAGCGCGCCGGGTCTTCGTAGGATGGTTTCGCGCCATAAATCACTTCCGAGACCAGAGCCAAAGCTCGCATTGTTTTCGGCCCAACGCCGGAAATCGCCAAAAGTTTTTCATAATTTTTCGGCTCCTGCCCCACGACTTGGGCCAAAATTTTTTCTAAATATCGGCTTTTGGAAAAATTTTCCGTAACCACCGGATGATAATCAAATTCTTTATTTTCCAAATTTAAAAGCGTTAATCTTTGCTGGCCGAATTTGACTGAGGCCATTTGCGAAAGCGGCGAACTATGTTTGCGAATCAAATTAATATCTTTAATCAAAGAGTGATAACCGCCACAAATTAAGGCCACTGATGTCTGGCGCGTATCGGCGCTATTTTTAGAAACTAAATTCAACACTTGTTTTTGGAATTTCTCTGAAGCAATGGCGCTGTGCGGCTCGCAAACCAAATCCTTAATGCTCTCTGAAAACCAATGATAGCGTCTGGCGGTTTGTTGGTCGGTGTTCATCCCCTGCTGGACCACCGACCAAGCTCCACTTTTGGAAAAGAAAAAGGCGTGATGATAAATCTGAAAGCCGTCCTGGACCAAAGCGCTGTCAACTTTAGCGGCCATTTTGGAATTATAAACCAGGGCGTTGGCTTTCTGCTCGCTGAAATTTATTTTCTCGCCCCAATTCTTAATTTCGCCCGGAGTTTTAAGCGAAGTTTTCCCTTTGCCGCCGCAAATAAAAATGCCGAGATCTTTTTCTTGGCCGCGAATTGCTTCTTTTAGGGCCGCGGTTAAAATGGTGGTCAAGCCCGAAGCATTCCAATCAAAAGCCAAAACCGTACCCAGAGACTGAAACCAAACTGGATCGGCAATCCTTTTAATAAATTCGTCCGACCCGCATTCAGCAATTAAAATCTCCGTCATTTCCCGGCCCAATCTGACCATTCGCTCAAAAAGCCATCTCGGACAGCGACCCTCATCCAAAGTAAAATTGGCAACTCCCCGATACATAAAGATTTTTTACAAAAAATTATTTAAAAAATAATTTAAACCAGCAGCTGGCCCTGCGGTGAATCGGAGGCCTCATGTTTTTGCTCATAAAGCGAACGGGATTTTTTGGTAATGGCTAAAATGCTTAAAACAGTGATATAAGTGTAAATCACCTCATCAGGAACATGGTAAGATTTTTTAAAAACGAACTCGGCCAGAAGCAGGGCTATAATCAGGAGTGACCAACCAGCCACAAACAGCTCGCCAGGATGCTTGCCGCGATAAAAAGAGTGCCAGCGCTCAAACTCTTTTTCGCCGGCATAAATTGCCAAAATAGCTATATAAATGGCGGCTAAAGGCCTGAGCATCTCTTTAAAAGCATTGTTGTGAATAAAATCGTAAATCGCCGCTACATAAAAAATAAGCGTCCACAAATAAACGAGGTAGCGCCAAAAATTGGGATGATTGGATATTTTAAACATATATATTATATTAAATCAGATAAATTTTATATTCAATAGAAAATTTGGACATAGCGCCAGCAGCCGTATTGATCGCGGAAAAATTGCCAGCGCCGATAGCCAAATTTCTTCAATAATTTTTCTATTTCTTTTTTCTGCCAGGAATCAAACTCCATCCAGATTTGACCATCCCTCTTCAAGTGATGCCGAGCCAAGCAGAGAAGTTTTTTAATATAGAGCAAGCCGTCATTTCCGCCAAAAAGTGCGTTTAATGGTTCGTATTTATAAACCGCTGGCTGGATGGCCGTCTTTCGACGCGGGGTCAAATACGGCGGATTAGCCAAAATAAAATCGTAGTCTTTTTTCAATTTTTTAAAAGCGTCGCCGCTAATGATCCGGCAGCGCGAAGCTAAAATTCCATTAATCCGCAAGTTTATTTTTATCTGTTTTAGCGCTTTTTTATCAATTTCATAAAAATCAACTTGAGCATTTTTTACGTTTTTTAAAACAGCAACGCCGATACAGCCGGAACCGCTAAAAACATCGGCAATTTTTGTTCTATTATGGCTTTTGACTTTCAACTTTGAATTTTTAATTATTTCTATCGCCTTTTCGGTCCAATACTCGGTTTCCGGCTCGGGAATGAATGATCGCAAAGATAAATCAATTTTACAATTTAAAAATGGCTGCCAGCCGATAAGATAAGCAACCGGTTCACCCTTTTTCAAGCGTTGGCTATCGCGGAAAAATCGCGGACTTCGCTTATTGTCATACTTTTCTTTTAACAGCCATTGGATTTGTCGCTCAAAATTTCTTTTCATATTTTAATTATAACGAATAAAAACGAATTTTAAAAAATTTTATTAAACTTGACAAATAAAACTCGCTGTGTATAATAGAAATATTCGAGTCAAAATCGGCTAGTTTTATAAAGCAATATAATAGATATAAAGCATATAAAGTAACGCCATTTTGTTCGAATTAACAAGGTCGCCATAATTATAGAAAAACAAAATGGCTTACGATGAAAATCAAGGTGGTTTTCAGAGAAAGATGTATCAAGGCAATTGGAAATGCTCCAAGTGCGGCAAGGAAATAACCGAACTCCCTTTTGAACCGGATCCCAATCGACTTGATCAGCTTTTGTGCAGAGATTGCCACCGCGAGAAACGACAGAGCTTTCGCAGCCGCGAACCTCGTCGTTACTAATCGAAATTAAAAAAACCGCCCCGGATTGACCGGGGTGGTTTTTTTTGTCTTAAACAATTTTTGCCGGATAAAGTGTGACGAATTGGTTAACAATTAAGATTGCAACAATCAGCAACAAAAGCAAGAGACCATTGCCGATTAGTTTGGGATGTTGGATTTTAATTTTGATAAAAATAGTCAACGCCAAAGCCACCATCACCAGCAAACCAAAGGCGATATAAATAAAGCTGGCTGTTATCTTGGGATTGCTAAGGATTTTTTCCAAGGTTGCGGCGCGAGGCGCGGTTTTTTCAACCTCAAATGAGGCGGGGCTCGGAACGGCCACCTCGGCGCCCTTGACCGCAACAAAATTATTTTGAGTCGCTAAAGGAATAGGAGTGGCCGCAACAGCAACCGGCTTAATTTCGGATTTTTGCGGCTGAGGTGAAACGGAAATAGCCGGCGCTGGCCGGCCAAATAATTGGACGACGAATGTCGCCTCTTGCCCCTGATATTGGCCGTTCGCTATACCAATTCCGATTTCCGTAAAATAAGTATTCAAAATGTTGGCGCGATGGCCGCTTGAATTCATCCAAGCATTAACCACATCTTGCGAATCCACGAAATTGACCGCCAGATTTTCTCCGGCATAACTGAAACGATATCCAACTTTGTCAAACCAATACCACGGCGTCAAACCCTCGGGGCTAGTATGGGCAAAATATCCTTTGGTTGCCATATCATTGGCTTTGAGCCGAGCCGCTTCATCCAAAATCGGATTGTCTTTGAGAGCCACTAAATTGCTGACGCTGCGATTTTCATTGGTTTCATCCACCAAAACATCTGGGAAAATCAGCGCCATAAAATTAGCGCGTGGGAAAATATGATATATTTGCATCAGGAAAAGTAATTCGCAGAAAATAATAACAGCCGTGATAATTTTCACTGCTTTGGAGCGCAAAATATACGGCTGATGGTCATTGCCTTCATACGGAATAAAGTATTTTTTCAACACCTTTTTCATAGCTGATAAATTACAACTTAATTATATCATAGATTGGTAGAAATTGCAAGGGATAATCCCCTTTTAACATCACAGTATGATTATAAGCCGTAAAAATCTAAACTGCCACACCTATCTGGCGTGGCAGTTCGCTAAACATTCTTATGGAATTTCCGGCGGCGGCAGATTCAAATCTGAACACATTATCATATTAATCTTCCAGAGAGTTGTTTTATAAACATTGCCGGTCCCTTTTTTCTCTACCATTAGACCTTTGTCAATCCACGGTTGAAGGATATCGTTGGCATATTTCAATTGGAATGTAATCACGTTGCTGCGGGTCAGCCAACCGAAAAATCCGGTAATCGGCAATTTCGCTCCCACTTCTTGATTGAGGAATTGCTGAAGTTTTTTCACTTGGTCAGCGGGATTTTTCCGGCCATACCAGAGGTAGCTGTCAAGATACGGGCCGCAAGTGATGGAGGCGCCAAGTACTTCTGGAGTTGGAGTTGGGGTCGGTGTGGGAGTGGCGAAAGCGCCAAGTACTTCTGGAGTTGGGGTTGGGGTCGGTGCTAAATAGCAGCCCTCCTGCCAATAACTGCAGGTGCCGCCGCTTCCTCCGCCGCCAGTCGTATTAGGAGTTGATTCAGGAGTTGGTGTTATTTCCTCTGTCGGCGTTGGCGTAGGAGTTGGAGTAAATTCCTCGGTAGGAGTAGGTGTTGGAGATGGCTCTTCAGTTGGAGTAGGAGTTGGTGTTGGTGTTGGCGTTGCTTCTTCTGTCGGTGTTGGAGTAGGAGTTGGGGTAAATTCCTCGGTAGGAGTAGGTGTTGGAGATGGTTCTTCGGTTGGAGTAGGAGTTGGCGTTACTTCCTCTGTCGGCGTTGGCGTAGGAGTGGGACTCGGCTCTTCAGTCGGCGTTGGAGTAGGAGTTGGCGTGGGCGTCGGAGTTGGAGTAGGAGTTGGAACAAAAGCGACACAGTCAGGGTCATCTAAATCAGTTAAGCCATTGCCGTTATTGTCAATTTGGTCCGAGCAAAGTTCTTGAGTATTTTCCGGATTATCATCATTAGTAATAGTGCAAGTTTTGTCGTCGCCGATTGCTAAAGTAATAGAACCATCTGGAGCACAATCACCAGAAATCATGCTAGTATATCCATCTTGATTGGTTTCGCTTACTATATGGGAACCGACACTAAAAGTATTAGGAACACCGCTCGTAACTCGATTTCCGTCAACAAATAACGGAAAATCAGCGACTTCTTTTGTCCCGCCACTATCATTTACAACAACCTTGGTTACTGTCAATTTGGGAATAAAGCCGGCACAATCGGAATCGGCTAAATCAATTAAACCATCGCCGTCATTATCAATGCCGTCTGAACAGCGCGCTAAAGTGTTTTCTGGCACTGGATTATCATTGTTGGTGATAGTGCAGGCCTTAATATCGCCAGGCGCCAAGGTAATATTGCCGTTAATGTCGCAATCGCCGCTGATAGTTGCCGAATAGCCAGCTTGCTGCGTTTCGCGAACCATATGACGGCCAGCATCAAAATCGATTTGAACACCGCTCGTCACAGGAGCATTGTCAACATATAACGGAAAATCGCTTACTTGTTTGGTTCCGCCATTATCATTGATAACAATTTTAGTTACTTTAATTTTTGGTGAAATGTCATCGTTCGTGATAGTGCAAGTTTTGCTCTCGCCTATTGCCAAAACTACTGAGCCATTGCTATCACAAGCACCGCCGAAAGTAGCGGCATAACCATTAGGACCGTTTTCGGAAACAGTATAGCCCCCGGCATTGAAACCGGTTTCTATCCCGCTGGTCACTTCTGTATCATTGACAAACAAATTGAAATCACCAACTTGCTTGGTGCCGCCATTATTGTTGATGACAGTTTTGATAACGGTTAATTTTGGCTGAATATCGTCATTGGTAATGGTGCAAGTTTTAGTTTCGCCGATATCAATGCTTCCGGAGCAATCAGCTGAGCTAGACATACTATAGCCGGCAACTGGATCTTCGCTGACGCTGTAATTACCGCTATCAAGAGTAACGGTTATTCCCATCTCGTTTCCGCTAAAACTTGGATTAGAAACATTGGTCCCTAAAACATTTATGGTGAAATCGCCCGCTGTTTTAGTGCCGGCATTATCGTTAATAACATGCTTAAAAACAGTCAACTGTGCCGAAACATCGTCATTGGTGATGGTGCAAGTGGCTGAGCCGCCATTGGCTACACTAACATTGGAGCAATTATCATAGGCAGTGGTGTATCCGGAAACTGCCGTTTCATTAATATTGTAGACGCCGGCATCAACCGTTAAATCATTCTGGCCGTCAGCCTCAAAGGCTTGGGCCTGACCGCCATTTACTGAAAAGGAGAAATCAGTAAAGATTTTTGTGCCGCCATGATTATTATTGATAACTTTTTTAACAGTTAAAGTTCCGGATTGGTCATCATTGCTGATAGTGCAGGTCTTTGCCTCGCCGAGAGCAATTGAACCGGAACAATCTTCCGAAAGAGATTTGCTGTAACCCGAGGGGCCGCCGCTTTCATCAACGCTGTAAGAACCGGCATTAAGAGTAATGGTCACGCCAGGAGATTCTTGCCCGGCAAAATGATTGCTGGAAGGATTAGTGGCAGTTATGTCCATTGTCCAACTTCCCGCTACTGCGGTGCCGCCATCATCGTTTATAAGATGTTTAATGACGGTTAATTGCGGTGCAATATCGTCGTTGGTAATGGTACAAGTTTTGGTCTCGCCGAGAGCAATTGTTCCTGAGCAATCGGGTGATTCCAAGTAGCCCGAAGGGCCTGTTTCGGTAACGCTATATTGACCGACAGAGGTCAGAGTTTTATCAACTCCCGGACTTTCTGCACCCGCGAAGGAATTGCCGCCGCTGGCGGTCACCCCATTAATAGTCATTGTGAAATTCGAAGCTGCGGCTGTGCCGCCATTGTCATTTATAAGATGTTTGATAACTATTAGATGGGCAGGCTGGTCATCGTTGGTGATAGTGCAGGACTTTACATCGCCGGAATTTAAAGTGATGCTGCCATTAGGAGCGCAGTCGCCGCTGATGGTGGCTGAGTAGCCAGCATCGCCGGTCTCGCTAACAGTATGACTACCGCTACTAAAAGTATTTTGTACGCCGGAAGTCACTGAATTACCATCAACAAAAAGTGGAAAATTTTCTACAGCTTTAGTGCCGCCATTGTCGTTGGTGACAACCTTGGTCACTGTTAATTTTGGAGATGGTGAGGGAGTTGGGGTTGGAGTGGGAGTGGGAGTGGGAGTAGAAATTGGATCCCCCCTCAATAAAGCCTCATCTAACCAAAATTCATCATGATCGCTACTAAGATGCGCTCTAAATCTAAACCGAAAATTGGCATTATTATTCGCCCCGGAGCTAAGCGTCGAGGAAGTAAACTCTGTCCAATCGCCAGCATTAACGTTGGAATGAGTCTTAATTGTATTCCAAGTTGTTCCATTTGTTGACCATTCAGCAACTACGAAATCGTCACTCTCCAATGATTGATTAATTTTATACCAATAAGTTAAAACGATGTTTTGATAACCAACAGTTGAAATACTTTTTGATAAAATATCATCATGCTCTCCCGTCCCGCCACTAACTTCTGCATAGTAAGTGCCTGAGTGAGCATAGTAAACCCAGTGGCCAGAATCACAATGGCCGTGACTCCAAAGATCACAATGCCACTCTTTATCACTATCAATGCCCCATTTTGGCGAATCAACGGCCGTCCAATTATTAAAATTTCCTGATTCAAAACTTTCAGCACCTGTAGTAAGAAATAGATTGGTTGCGGCAAAAGCAACATTCGACGTATTTAAAATTGGCGAAAATGAAAATAAAAGCACAGCGCCCGTGGCTAAAGCAACCGCTTTATTAAATGATTTTTTCATATTTTAGAGATTTTGAACAAATTAACGACTTAAGCGTTTATTGTTTGACACGGCCATATTACCCTTTTTATTTATTTTGGTCAAACCCCCACCTCCTTTAATTTTTATTCTCTTTGCGATTTTTGCATGTTATTTTTCATTAAATAAACGCTAATTTGTTGAATTAAAGCATCATTATTAAAGTAGGTGTGGGGGTAAACCCAGAGTAAATGCAGCTAAAAAATCTAATAACAAATCGCCCCGACCTCTGGTTGGGGCGATTTTGATGCTCAAGCTAATCTTAGAAAGTTATTTCCAAGCCGGATTTTTGCTGATTATCAATCCAGAAAGTCATCACCCAAGTCTTGCCAATTGCAGACATAGTAATCGCTTTGGCGCCAACATCAATGGCTTTAAAACCAGCGTCTTCCAAGGCTTTCTGCACAGCAGCCATATCAGCAGAAGTCACAACGCGATTAAACGCATAAGTGAGCATTGGGCCGAATTCTTCCTGCAATTTAACGCCGACAATCGTCTCGTCGCCTACTTTTTTATTAAAGATAGCGGCTAAAATCGGCCGGAGTTCGGCATCAACAGTTTTGGCCTTGGCTCCTTGAATGGTAGGGTCTGTGGCATTGTCAAAATAAACTTCCACTGGACTCTTGGTGGCGCTTGGCGAAGGCGAGGCAGTTGCCGATGAGGTGGGAGTTGAGGTCGGAGTTGGAGTGGCGCCAGGCGGGGTTGACGCCTTTTTGCCCCAAACAAAATACCAAACACCGACAATCACAATCAAAATTACTATGCCAATAATCCAATTAACAACTTGCTTTTTCATTTTTATTTTATTGTTTTAATGCGACCTTTGAATTGCGGCCTGAAAGCCGATTTAAATATTAATTTTTTCGGCAATTTTGCCAATCACTGGCAATGGCCTTTCTTTATTGCCTATGGCGTTCGCCACACCAATAATAAACAAAACAAAAACGCCCAAATTCAGAATCCAAGTGATTGTTCGGGCGGTATACCACATATAAAACGGAAAAATGTGATAAAGAAGGCTATCAACTATTGAGACGATAATTCCTAAGATAAGCAGGGCCAAACCTTGCTTTACATGGTATTTAACATAAGGATCTTTTCTGTCCTCCGTTAAAAGCGGAACGAAAAAAAGAATATAAGCAATGGCTGCCATAACGTTCTTGTTTTGCGGTTTCTTTTCAGCGGTGATGGGTTCTTGTTCCATAATTAAATTTTTAATATTTTACGACCTTTAAAAGATTTTTTAATTTTTATTCTGACTTCATTGTAATAACTTCTAAGGCCTGAGTGCCTCCTTCATAGCTTACACGATAACTGATATCATCCTTAATGGCGGTCAGGCTAAAATAATTGCTTTCGCTAGAAACATCGGCAACCGTAAATCCGCTGTTTTGGAATTCGCTCATTAAAGTATTAATATCGGCAGCCGTAGTCAATCGCTTGACCACATAAGAAGTCACATCCCAACCTGTTCCGGAAACATTGGTGGAAAAAGCGGAAAGTTTTACTCCGCCAAAAACTTTTTCAAAAATCGGCCCAATAAGGCTAACGGTGGATTTTGTTAAATCTGTCGGCGGCGTCATATTGCTGGCCTTATTGAAAACATCGTTCGCTGACTCTCCTTCGGTTGTCGGAGTTGGCGTTCCCGTGGGCATTATTCCTGGATAATTACCACTGGTCACGGACTTACAAACTTCTTTGGGTATCCCCAATTGCTGGCAATAAACGCTTAAAATATGCTGCTCGCGGTATTTTTTATAGCCGTACCAGCCCCCGACAACAACAAGCAGCACCACGACCGCTATAATAATGATGGTGGTTGTTTTTTTATTCATAAAATTAAGTGATAAAAAAACTCGACTTTTGTCATTATAATTATAACACCAAAATAATTATAACACCAAATAATCTAATTATTTTGTGGATAACTTTTAAAAACACAAGCGGACCGCCGGGGCGGTCCGCTATTGATTGGGACTAGGAAACAGCAAGGTATTTTCTGATTGTCTGGTCTATCTGGTCGCACAGCTTCTCGTAAGATTCGTCGAATGAGGGGAAATAGATGATGGTGTCAAAAAGCCGAAACATAGCATTGAGCTGGCCGTCTTCAGAAGCTCGGAAATCGGTCCGGACGCCGATGCTCAAGAGGCCGCTTCTGATGCGAATGCCCGCTTCCAAGCTTGTGCCGCTGTCAGTGTCAGCGCCGTCAAGCACCGCCACAAAAACCTTGCTGACTGTGGTTTGTTGGAAACAGTGTTTGGCAATACCTGCGGGGTCGCCTGGAAATTTCTTGGCCTCATCCTGCGGCAAAATAACATCATAACCCTTCTTCCGCAGATATTCAGCGCACAAGCGATTCCAGCTTCTTTCTGCTTGAGTGAAAACCGGTCCTGCCCAATAAAGCGTGATTTTCTTTGATTCAGCTTCCATCAGACCCTCCAATAGTGAAATTATTAATCTGCCATCAAAATACTATAAAATTTCCACTCAAAAATCAAGGTTTTATATCAATCAAATTATCTGTTGAAAAAGTTTGGGCAAGAATTAAAAAATCGCCTCAGAGGCGACTTTCTCCTTGAATCACTATTGCATCAAACAAAAAACAAAACAAAACCAGCCAGAAGTCCAAAAATCAAAATAAAACTGGCTAATTTTAAAAGTTTGCTTTTCGGCTTCAGGGAATAATTGACCAAGTTCCAAATTTCTAATTCATATTCTTCGGCAATGTTTTTCTCGGCGCTGAAAACTTTATCCAATTCATCCTGATACTCCTTAAAATTCTTCCCAAGAAATCCCCACCAACATATCAGCCCGAATTTGTTGTGCATTTTGCCGCGATACGGTAAACAGACAATCATAATTGAGATGAATACCGTGAAAAATGAGGCAATGGCCAATATTAAAAAGTGTAGATCTCTCAGATGGCTAACGCTTAAACCAAAAATCACGCCAGCAAGAGCCGAAAGAAAAGAGGCTTTTTGGTCCATCGCGTTCCTTAATTCATAATGATGGCTTAAAGAATCGCGCAGAAAACTCATTGAATTGATATCCATATAATTATTGTAGCAGAATTAAAAAATTTACTAAAGAAGACACCTCAAACATCGCTTTTGATTTCAATTACGTCGCCATCCTGAACGATGTAGTCGCGACCTTCGGTGCGAACTAGTCCCCTTTCTCGCGCCTGATGAAATCCCTTGGCCTCAACCAAATCCTGCCAATTTATCACCTCGGCTTTAATGAAATGTTTTTCAAAATCAGTATGAATGGCGGCGCCGGCTTGAGTGACGGTTGAACCCCGCTTTATTGTCCAAGCCCGCGTTTCATCAGAAAGAATAGTAAAAAAAGTGATTAAATCCAAAAGTTGATAAGCCTTCTGAATTAAACTGTCTAATTTTAATTCTTGCACTAAACCGAATTCCTGACGCTCTTCGGCCGTCAAACTGGCAGCGTCAAATTCCGCCAAAGTATCCATTACCAAAAAAGGCCAATTATTCTTCTGGAACGCCTCCAAAACTTCTTTTGGCGCCTCTTCGTCGCTGCCATTTAATAAATACACCCTTTTTTTAATTGTCAGCAATTGGTAATTATTTAAAATTTTTTCTTCTTCGGCCGTCCATCTCTCGTCAATCAAAACTTTTCCGTCCTTCAAAAAATCTCGCGCCCGCTTCAAAACCGGCATTTCCTTGATTGCCTCCGAATTGCCGGCCTTCACTTCACCCCCTAAAGAATCAATTCTTTTATCTATGGTTTCTAAATCTTTCAAGGCCAGCTCGGTATCCAAAATTTCCTTTTCTTCTATCGGATCAATTTTAGAACGAGTGTTGACGATGTTCGGATTTTTAAAGGCCCGCAGAATATAAACGATGCCGTCCACTTCGCGGATATTTGCCAGAAATTTATTCCCTAATCCTTCGCCCTGGCTTGCGCCCTTGACCAAGCCGGCGATATCCACAAATTTGACTGTGGCATAAATTTTTTTGGCTGAGTGAGTAATTTCAGCCACCTTATCCACTCTTTCATCGGGAACAGCAACAACGCCAACATTCGGTTCAATCGTGCAAAACGGGTAGTTGGCGCGATTAACCTGTTTTTTGGTGATGGCTTGGAATAAGGTTGATTTGCCGACATTGGGCAAACCGACAATGCCAATGGATAATGACATAAAGATATTCAATTACATTATAACAAAAAATAAATTTTAAGTTGATTTGAAATTCTTTCTTTTTATTCCTGATTATTGGCGGTGTTGAGATGTTTGTATAAAGCCAGTCCAAATGGCATCGGCAGCCAAAACGATAATGCCCGAAACATCAGAGTAACCACAAGGGCCAAATTAAGGGGAATGCCGAAAGACGAATAGAAAAACACCATCGCCCCCTCAAAAATAACCAGAGCACCAGGCGAAAAAATAGCGACTAAGGCCACGGCCTTAGTCAATACCATGCCCACTATCACTGTCAAAAAATTAACCCGAGAATTAAAACCGCCAAATAACAAAGTGATTGTAGTGGCATCAGCCAAAAACACCATTAGCTGCCAAAAAATGGGCCGCCATAAATAATGAAAATTATTTTTAACAAGCTGCCAAGGATCCTCCCAGCCCCCTTCCAAAACCTCCTTGCCTGGAAAATCAAAGGGTATGATTCTCTTAAAAATCTTCTTCAACCATTTATGCTTGGAGATTATATCGCTGATGGAAATAATCGTTCTTTTGCGGCTGAAAAACAAAATGGTGGCGCTTAATAAAAAAAACAAAAAAATACCCAAAATCACTATCCACAACAATGCGCCGTAAGTTTTTCGCTCCAGAACCGCCGCTATATAAAAAAAGCTGAATAATAAAAGCAGAATGTGGCAAAAATTATAGGCGAATGTTTCTAAAATAACAACCGCAAAGCTTTCCCGGGCCGGCACTTTTCTTTTCTGGAAATAATGCATCAGGTAGCTGCCGCCACTCAAGCCCCCAAGCGGGATGAGCTGGCTCAAAAAAAGACTGATAATTGAAACCTGAAAAAGGTCAGAGCGTTTAATGGAGAATCTGTGATTGTACAAATTCAAAATTTTATAATAAACCTCGGCAGCAAAACGATAAGTTAACAACTGAAAGATGACGGCAAGAATAAACCAGATTGGTTTAATCTTTTTAAACAGATCGGCGATGTTTTTCAGTTCGGCAAAATGAGAAATAACAAAAACAGCCAAAATTATCAAAAGGAAATAAAAAATGAGGCCGGCGATTGATATTTTTTTCGGAATATAACCATTCATATTTTCAAATAAAATATTTGGCTGATTTTTTTAATTTTATCACAAACTTAAATTATCGGAAATGGCGTCCAATTATCTAATTCTAAATTCAAAAACAGTTTCTACATAAATCGGAACTGTTTTTGATAAATCTAATTGTGATTAAATCTCAGTTTGAATTTTTTGTCTTTTGCTGAAGACAAAGATATAAAGAATTTCTAAAATGGCCAAGGTATTGATGATTAACAAAACGATAAACCACCACTTTTGTTTAAGTTGAGCAGCCCTCCATAGGGCCACACCCTTCCAAGGAATGACCCATAAGGCGGCAACAACAACTATCCACCAATGCTGCGCTAAAAATTGTTGCATCGCTAAAAATTGTTCCATAATTTTTTATTATATTGCTCGACTTTATTAAGCTACGAAGCTTTTGGCAATTTTTCGATTAAAAGAAGCAAATATTTTCTAATTTTTATTTAATCTGCTCCAAAAATTTTTTCAAACCTTCATTAACGGCAAATTTCAAAAGCGTTTGAAAAATCGTCGGGTTTAACAGATAAATGGTGGCAAATGAACCCAATAAAATAAGCACGGCCAGCCATTTGGTGTAGATGCCTCGGGTCCGAACCAAAAGAACAACTGACAAAACGGCAATAATAGTTGGCCCGACAATTTTGATGTCAGCCAACGGAACATTATAACCAGCCACAATTGTCTGAGTTTCGCCCAAAAACGCCCCTAAATCAAAATTGATTTTAAAAGCAATGAACAAAATTTCCAAAACAAAAATTATCAACAAAATCCAGGAGGCCCATTTGGTAGATTTGCCCTCGGTCCGGTAAACCTCATAAATGACTGCGGGCAGCAAAGATAAAACCAAAACTAAAGGATTGTGTTTTAAAAAGCTTATTAGTGCGCCGCCAATCGCCACTATCATCAAAATTGTGCAGATTAGAGCGGCGTATTTGGTTGGTTTGGCCATGTTAATATTATAGAAAAATTAAGCGCAATTGTAAATTCAGGTATTTAACTGATAATTCGGCAAACGCAAAAAAGAGGATGATTCAAAGCATCCTCTTTTTTGTCTTAGATTGGGTAAACGCATTTAAGAGGCTGGCGAACTTGTTGGTTGGGGCCTTAATTGAATTGACTGGGCCGTAATGCTTCCGTCTGAATTTGACTTGCCATTCACCATAACTGTTTTCCCAATTTCCAAATCGCTCGGAGCTCCACTGACAAACTTACCGACCTCTGTGCTTTCGGAATAAAAGACGATTTTTGAGCCACCATTCTGAGTTTTAACCGTGATGATCTTATCATCTTTAGCGATAATTTCTCCACTAACAAAACCGGCGTTCATCCGACCATTTTGCACCCTCATTCCTGAACCGTTAAGCCCGCCGGTCATCGGGAAGGCATCGGCATTGACGGTTTTTTTGTTTTGGCCGTATTTCACCCCTCCATAAAAAGCTCCGGCAGCTACTATAATTAAGACAATAATAAATATCGGTAATAATTTTTTTGTCATAAAATTAATGTTTATTAAAAAATCGTCGACTAAACGATTATGCAAAGAATTTAATCATTATTCGTAACGCAATGCCTCAATGGGATTAAGCTTAGATGCCCTCTGGGCCGGATAATAACCGAAAATAATTCCGATAGCCGTTGCCACGCCTACTGCCAATAAAATTGACATAATTGAAACTTTGGTCGCAATGTTGCCGAAATGAGAAACTCCCCACGCCAAAACCCATCCCAAACCGATACCGACAATTCCGCCGATAAAGGTGAGCATTACTGCTTCCACTAAAAATTGCAAACCAATATCTTTCCGCTTCGCGCCAATCGCCTTCCTTAATCCTATTTCACGGGTCCTCTCGGTAACGGTCGTAAGCATCATATTCATAATGCCGATGCCGCCGACAATCAAAGAAATCCCGGCAATGGCGCCTAAAAGAATTGTAAGAGTTGTAGTTATGGAGGAAGCGCTGGCAATAATATCCGCTTGGTTTAATATAGTGAAATCCGCCAGCGTCGCATTGGAAATGTTATGACGCGACAACAATAAGGTGGTAATTTCATTCTGCAGTTCAGTCATTGACTGTTGATTAATAGCGGACACATAAATAGTGGAAACGCGTTCACTGCCCGATAAATACTGCTGGGCCGTAGTTAATGGCACAAAAATCATATCATCTTGATTACTAAAACCACTGCCACCTTTTGCTTTTGTGATGCCGATTACCTTGAAATTAATATTTTTAATTCGAATAGTTTGACCGAGTGGGCTAGAACCTTCGCCGAATAAATCATCGCGGACAGTAGGACCTAAAACAGCTACCTTGAATAAACTTTTTATATTTTGTTCGGAAATAAATGTACCTTCGGCTATTTGCAAATTCCTTACTTCTAAATAGGCCGGGGTGGTCCCCACTACAGACGTATTAGAATTTGTTCCTTTTGCGCTAACCTGATAGCGTCCGGAAACTTCCGGAGAAACGGCTTTGGCCAAACTGATTTCTTTTTGGATGGCTTGGGCATCTTCTAAAGTAAGTGTTTGAGCCGAACCGCGACCAGCGCTTATTTGAGAACCGACGCCGCGCTGCATTCCAGGCATAACCATTACTAGGTTGGAACCGAGCGCTTCAATATTAGATTCGATTGAGCTCTGTGCTCCTTGGCCGACAGAAACCATGGCAATTACCGAGCCAATGCCAATGACAATACCTAAGATAGTAAGACCTGACCGTGCCTTATTCGCCAATAAAGCCATCGATGTTTCTTGAAATAAATCGCTGATAAGCATAAATTTTATATTTTATTCCTTGATGCCGCTCACGGCCTTAGACCGATTGGCAGCCCTATCTTCAACTATTTCTCCATCTTTAATAGCGATAACTCTTTTGGCGTGTTCAGCAATATATTTTTCATGAGTAATCAAAATAATGGTGCGGCCCTGCTCATTTAATTTCTGGAATGTTTGTAAAACAACATCTCCGGTTTTACTGTCCAAATTCCCGGTCGGCTCATCTGCTAAAATCAAAGTTGGATCATTAACAAGCGCCCGAGCTATTGCGACCCGCTGCATTTGTCCACCCGAGAGCTGATTAGAAAGGTGGTGAAAATGAGATTGGTCAAAACCAACATCGGCCAAAGCTGTTTTGGCTCTGGCTTCACGCTCTTCCTTCGGAACGCCAGCATAAACTAACGGCAGCATCATATTTCTTATTACCGTTGCCCGAGGCAAGAGATTGAAAGATTGAAAAACAAAACCAATTTGGTTTTTCCTAATATCGGCCAGCTCATCATCCGTGAGGCCAGCAACATCTTGGTCATTCAATAAATATTGGCCATTGGTGGGAGTATCCAAGGCGCCCAAAATATGCATCAAAGTGGATTTACCCGAGCCAGACGGACCAATTATCGCAACGAATTCTCCTTTTTTAACCTGAAAAGAAACTCCTTTAAGCGCCACAGTATCGCCTGCCTCGCTTTTATAAATTTTTGTTATATTTTTACATTCAATCATAATGATTACCGCCCTCCTCCCAAACCGGGGATTCGAAGGCCATTGTTTGACGATGGAGTAGCAGTGGGACTGGCGCTGATAGTCTGGGTAACCACTTGATCGCCTTCTTTAAGTCCGCTGATAATTTCGGTATAGCTATCATTGGCAAGCCCTATCTCAACAGATTGCTGTTCTGGTACTTTATTTTTCATAACCTCCACATAATTTGTATTGCCCTCTGTTTTTACGGCAGCATTGGGCGCCAATAGAACATCTTGTCTGGCATCGGTAATTATTGCCGCGGAAACGCTCATCCCCGCTTTAATACGGCTATCAGTTGGGTCAAAAGCGATTTTAACGCTATAACTAACCACTCCCTGACTGACTGTTCCGATTGCATCAATTTCCTCAACCTGGCCGACAATATTTAATCCATCAATGGCATCAAAAGTTAGGGTGGCTTTTTGACCAGCTTTAACATTAGCCGCGTCAACTTCATTCAAAGTGATTGATGCGTATAAATCTTTGCTGATAAGCGTGGCAATAGTTCCGTAAGATTGCAATGAATCAACCGAATCGCCTGTATGAACATTTAATTGCGCTATTATTCCAGAAAAGGGCGCAGTAATATGGTATTCGCTTAAATTCGCTTTGGCATCGGCCAAAGCATTCTCTTTTTGTGCTATGGTAAACTGCTGCATTTTAGTATCCAATTCATCGGGACCAGCTTTCAAATCTTCTAAAGAAGCGCTTTTCTCACTAATACTTCTGTCGGCACTTGCTAACGCCTCTTTATCATTTTGAATTGTATCTCGAAGACTAACGATATCAGAAAGATAAGTGTTAATTCGGCTGATATAAGTGCTGTCATCAGTCAACTTAACCACCATATCAACAGACTTTACTGTATTGTATGTTTCTTCAAATAATACATCTAAAACAGCGGCTCCCGAATACCTATTAGCCTTTTGATAACTTTCCAAATTGTCAGTATATTGCTGCCAAACAGAATCGGAAGAAATGATGCTGGCATTTAACCACTGACTCGATGTTAATTTTGAGAAAACCGACATAATACCGGGCAATCCAAGAATGATATCCGATACGGTTTTGAATCCATCCTCATAGTCTTTAGCAAGATTTTCTTCGGCATTCTCTTTCGACTCTTTGGCTTGCGCTAAAGAATTTTCTGCTTGCAAAAGAGAAACGACACTCGGGGTTGCCGTTAATTTTTCCAAAGATAATTTCGCATTTTCCAAACTGGTTTCAGCATCCCGAACAGCTTTCTGTCCGTCAGTATCATCCAACTGCGCGATTAAGCTCCCTCTTTTTACTTCATCTCCGACCTTCACCGGAACATATAAGACATCGCCGGAAACTTTCGCCTTGATTGAAACTTCATTAACAGCCGCCACCTGTCCGCTTCCAGAAACAGAGATAATAAGCGTTCCTTTTTCAGCGGCTTGAGTCAGGTAACTAACCGCACCAGTGGTTTTATGCAAGGCCTTATATCCGAAAATAACCACTACTAATACGACAATCACAATAATTCCGGAAATAATCTTATGTAATTTAATTAATCTTAATACATTCGCTAAAAATTTTTTTACCATAACTTGTTTCGGTACCGATTAGACGTTCATTGTGATGGACCGATTGGTGGCGTTAATGATGGCTTTTTTGTGGGTAGCGGCGGCATAACCCTGATTAATTTTGCTTCAATCTGGCCAGAATTGTTTGGCTCGCCGATAACTATCACCATATCATCCATTTTCAAATCGCTTAGTTGAATTGTGGCTTTCAAACTTTTAATCACAGTGTCATCATTGATTAAAATCGTCTTTTCAATGTCATTGCGACCCTTAATAACAATGTTGGAGCCGGCTATTTTTATAATCTGGCCGAAGGTGCCGTTGGCCTCTATAAAATCTTTGTCGCCAATCCCATCCAAAAAACCATTTTGCGGTCCCCCGAAATTCCGATGATAATTGTCGCTCCAGTTGCAAGAAAAATTGGCCTTTTTCGCTCCAACTATGGCGCCCGTCTTAAAAGCCAACAAAATGATGACTAACGCCAGAATCACCAAAAGAACACCCTTAAACACCGCGGATTGAAAAAATTTATTTATATCCATAAGCTTGATGGTTTATTATTAGCTGCTTCGACCCAGAAATATTTTTTATGTTTCTGATCAATAATTTAAGCGATTCCAAAAATATTAAAGCGATGAACAAAAAGAGAATTAAGCTCGCCACCGGTAATGTCTCTAATAAAGATAAAATGAAATTCTTCCAGTGAGCCATCACAATGCTGGCGTCAGAAAAAATCAGAGAGAAGAATTTAAGAAAGCCGGACTCCGTCAATCCCGATTTCACCATTTGAAAGCTCGGCAAAAAAGACGCCGCCGAAGCCAGCAACAACACCGACAAAAATATCACCCTTAACCTCAAAGAACGGCGCTCTCTTTTTTTAATAACCCGAATTATTCTGGTCAAAAGACCAGCCGGAGGTTGGGGCGATTCAAAATAATCAAATAATCGTTCGTAATCATTATTCATAGGCCATTAATAATACGGCTAAAGAATGCTTTTTGGTGCACCCATAAAAATCTTTGATATTAATAAATTGTTTCAGGAATTGTCGCTGATGATTTTTCTCAAATTGATAAGGGCCCGGCGATGACGGCTTTTTATGGTGTTAATGGATTCGCCCAAAGAGTCGGAAATTTCTTGAAAGGTGAAATGAAGGTTATAGTATAAAAAAAGCACTGTGCGGTATTGGGGCGGAAGCCGTTTCAATGACGAATTGATAAATTCGGCAAGGTCTTTGCGGGCAAAAACCTCGTCCGGCAGAGGGGTCGGGTCCGCCAAATTAGCCACTACCTCATTTCCCTCTTCCTCGTTGTCTTCGCTAAGAGTTGAAAAATCAGAGAAAGGAATTGCCTTTTTCTTCCTCAAAAAATCTATTGAGGCGTTTTTAGCAATACTGAAAATCCAAGTTCTGAAACTTTTTTGCCGCTCCCGGCGCCGACTTCCAAAATAGCCCCTGCGAGGATTGAATTTTTTGATATTTTTCCAAACTTTCACAAACACCTCCTGAGTAATATCTTCTGCTTCGGCGGCGCCGCCCACATACTGATAAATAAAAGCATAAATGGGGCTGAAATACCGCTCAATTAAAAGCTCCAGCGACTTGCCGTCGCCTTTTAAATAACGGGTGATAAGCTGGATGTCACCTTCTTCTGGTATAAAACAGATTATAGCACAAAAAATAACGAGGTTCTCGTTTTTCAAGAATGAAAACCCCGTTATTTTTTGTTGAACCTGAATTTGTTCTTTAAAATAATCCCTGCATTTACCGCATCAAGGCAAATCGCTGCTGGAGTAAAATACTGATGCATTAAAGACGATTTGTCTTCTGAGTGTTGGCCTCCTAAGATGTGTCCCATTTCATGCGCAATAATCCAAACCAGTTTTGTAGTGTTTTCTTTGGATGGCTCGGACACTACCAGAATCTTGTCTCCTCCGATTTTGTTCACCATCCCCACATAGTTTCTGACAAACAACGAAAAGAATAAATCAAGCACTGGATCTGTCTGGCGGGGAGAATAAGCGGTGATGATTAAAACAACGTCGCAACTACCCGGCGCTACATTGTGTTTCAAGAAAACCACTTCGTCCTTCAGGGGGCAAATCTGGAATTGGCTCTCTGCCATCGTTATAAACTTCTCTACAGAAAATTTAACGCGGTAGCCCCTGTAGTATTCGGAGGCGATTTCAACTGCTGTTCTTATGTCTTGTTCCCAGCGGGGATTTTTCTGGCAGATTTTCCGGCCAACTACTGCCTTAATTTTAATTTCCACAGGTGCCATTCCCTTGAGATTTTTTGAATCAACATCGATGATGTCTCCAAGGAACAAAATGGAAAGAAAAAGGAGGATGAGAATCGGCTTTTTCCGCGGATTTGAACCGGTCATTTCAAATCTCCTTCGTGTTTAATTTTTAAAAGGTTTTGACCACTTATATTATAGCAGATAAAAAAATATTTATCAATGGTCGGCGGATGATTTTGGATCTTTTCCGTTTTTATAGAGAATGGTAGAATTATTTTAAGGATAAAGGTCGTAAATAATAGTTATCGGAAATTAACATATGGATCCAGTGGGACCAGAAAATAAGAAAAATTGGACGCTTAAAATAATTTTGATAATTATCGGCCTCGCTCTGATAATTTTTGGCATTATTAAAATTTTCGGAGGGCTAAAAAGCTCGGGAAACTCTGCCCCTGTCAATAAGTTTAATGAAATTTACAGTTTATCCGCCGACATAGGCAGCAGCATGAAAACGGCCGGCAACCTGCTTTTGGGACTAGCAGCCAAGGAGAATGCCAAGGATTATGCCGGAGCAGCCAAAGACATAGAAACAAGTCTTTCGGAATTGAGTAGCACGACCTCCACGATTAATTCTCTGAACAATAAAATTTCGGAGTTTAAGGCAATGATTGGGGCTGCTTCTGACGCATCGGTGAAACAAAGCGGTTTGAAATTGGTTGATTTATTAGAGCAAAGGAGTGTGGTTTTTTTAAATTTAATCAGCCATACTAAACAGCTGATTGAACCAGCCAAAACTTATTATGAGGCACTGGCGGCTGGGGAAACCGGAACTTATCTTGAGAACAATCAGATTACCGACCTCAGTCAAAAAATCAACGAGGACAATAAAACGCTAACGGCATTAGCGCCGCAAATAAATACCGCTGTTTCAGATTTTGCCAAGGCCGCCAAGTTCCAGCTGAAAACATCGCAATAGCGGCCGTATGGAATCTATGTGCCGAATCGTTCTTAAATTTTCTTAAAAATCTTTCTTAATTCTTCTTTGGCTTGGTTTAGAATTTTTTTCCTTGTGGGGCTGAGATTTTTGCCGGCTCGATTAATGTAAAAATTGAGCATAGACATTGCCGACTGATATGAACTTCCTTTTCTCCTTCGGCTTTGTTCGGCTGAGTCCTTCAAAGACAAGGCGATTTTCCTTGGACTGCTCCAACTAAAAACTCCCTCTTCCAGATCCAGGGCATTGCTTTTTTCTGTCACGTCCTTTGACCAATACTTGCGTTTTGATTTCTCCTTTTGTTTTCTCATTAATATTTGTATTCTATCAAAAAATCGCCTCCAAGGCGAATTTAGCTCTGCTTCGCGAGCTTCGTAGATTTTTGTTGCGAAACAATTCGCAAACTTCTATTTTGATAACATCCGAAAGATGTAAGTCGCGATTATCCAGACAATGGATGCGAAGATGGTTCCTGCGATAAAACCCGAGAGCGCCGAGGCAAGAACTCTGCCCAATCTAAACCTAAATACCCTCTCTTCCCACGAAACAAAATCGTTAATGAGTTTATCCATAGTGGATTAAAAGGCCTTATACCTCTAATTTTAGCACGCTGAAT
>Ga0172365_10000773_pt1 | contig 22278 bp, 19 predicted proteins | sample LakKivSesite48cm_FD_114535 | JGI IMG/M metagenome (GOLD analysis project Ga0172365, IMG submission 114535) | Sediment microbial communities from Lake Kivu, Rwanda - Sediment site 48cm | ecosystem: Environmental > Aquatic > Freshwater > Lake > Sediment | place: Rwanda: Western Province, Lake... | reverse complement strand
TATTTTTCTGGCATTACCTGCTCTATTGCTTTTAAAACCGAATCTGGCCTTAAGGGTATTATTTTCTTAAAAACGGCGCAGCCAAGAAGATAAATTCCACTTACCACTTCTCTGCCCAATTCTTTTTGGCAAATTTCCGAAGCTGGAATTAAATACTTCGGCCCCTTAATCAAAGCATTGATTTTACGGATAGTTTCGCTCTGAGGAAGCCCGCCTTCAAAAGGAAAATAAAATTTATTGATTACAAAAATCGTATTTTTATTGGCGTACGGCAAAGCCCTTAATCCTTCCAGTATTTCCAAACCCAAAACAACTTCCGCTTGGCCCAAAGAAATCAAAGGCGAATAAACTTTTTTTCCGAACTTCAAATACGCCGCCACGCTTCCCCCTCTTTGGGATAGACCGTGAAGCTCCGAGGTTTTTATATCATAACCTTCTATAAACGCCGCTTGGGCTATTATCTGAAGCAAAGTGATTAGCCCCTGTCCGCCGACGCCGGTGATTACCAAGTTAAAATTTTTGGTTGTCATTTTATTGTTGGCTTTGTTTTTTAGCAAGTAACGCGCACATTCTGCGGGCAACAATAACCGCCACCTCGTCTTTATTCAAAAATTCTCTGATCGCCGAATGAAAATCGTCTAAGCTGGCAGTGGGATCGAGAACCTTAACATATCTTACCCCGCAAGCTGAAGCGATCTCCTCTATTTTGATTTCTGTCGTCTGCTCGCCCATTCCTGTTTTCCCAATTCCGGGATTCGTTTGGTGGCCAGTCATTCCGGTTGTCCGGTTGTCTAAAACCACAACCAATGGATTGGATTTATTAAAAACCGCGTTTATTAAAGCCGGAATGCCGGCATGGAAAAATGTTGAATCGCCGATGAGAGCTATTACTTTTTGACTGGTAACTTTTCTGATTCCATGCCCTATCCCGATGGAAGAACCCATTGAAAACAAATAGTCCTGGATATTATGAGGCGGGAATCCAGCCAGCATATAACATCCAATATCCCCTCCGTAAATCGTATTTTCCGGCGCAACTTTCTTTATGGCAGAAAAAATAAACCAGTAAGGGCATCCCTGGCAGAGACGCGGATATCTTATTGGAAGATTGATTGAAATTTTCGAAATCTGATATTTTTTACCTAAAATCTTAGCCAAGGCAAAAGCCACCTTTTGAGAATTCAATTCTCCTATCTGAGGCAGAAGGTCTTTCCCGAAAATTTGAATATCGGGATTTACTTCTTTTGCCAAAGCGGCGATTTCTTTTTCCAAAAACGGCTCAAGCTCTTCAACAACCAAAACCTTTTTAAGCCCTTTTATAAAACTTTTTATTTTTTTCTCGGGCAAGGGATAGAAAAATCCCAATTTTAAAATTGGCAATTCCGCTCCCAGTTCCGCCAGAGCTTCCTTGATATGAAGATACGAAACAGCCGAAGCAATGATCCCTGTTTTTTTTGAATTGGTTCTGCCATCAACCATATTAACCGGAGATTTTTCAGCAAGCTCTCCTATCTTCTCAACTTTTTCAAGCAATTCTTTTTTCATCTCCAGCACCCGCGGAGGCATCGTGACAAATTGATGCGGATTTTTCACAAATTCTCCTTTCATTTGCGATTTGCGACCGGGCAGCTTCATCAGTTCAACGGGCATTCTTTGGTGGGCAACTCTCGTTGTCGTCCTCAATATAACCGGAATTTTAAATTTTTCTGAAATCTCAAAAGCCAATTTTGTAAAATCGCTGCACTCTTGCGGGTCGGCCGGCTCAAGCATCGGGATATGGGCCAAATAAGAATATGCCCGAGAATTTTGTTCCGACTGGGCCGAACTCCAGCAAGACGGATCGTCTCCGACCACAATTACGGTTGGCCCCTTGCTGCCCGTATAGCAGAAAGGCAACAAACTGTCGGAACAAACATTCAAACCAAAACTTTTCATGGCGACCAAACATTTTAAACCGGAAAAACTTGCGCCAATCGCCGCCTCCAATGCCGCCTTTTCGTTTGTTGAGAATTCAAAATACACGCCGTACTTTTTGGCGATTTCTGAAAAGATATTTCCTATTTCCGAACTCGGAGTGCCTGGATAAGTTGAAACAAAATTAACGCCTGATTCCAGGGAGGCTCTTACGATTGCTTCATTCCCCAAAAGAATTTTTTTGGTCATTTGGTTTTAAATCACAAAATTAATTAACTTGTCTTTGACGAATATGGCTTTTTTTATTTCCCGGCCATCAACCCATTTCTTGATTTTCTCTGAAGACATGGCATTTTTCTTCGCTTTTTCTTCCCCGATTCCGGGTTCAACTTCAATGATATCGCGCATTTTTCCGTTTATTTGGATGATTAACGAAATTTTTTCTTCTTTAACGCTTTTTCCGCTGACCTTGGGCCATTTTTGGGTAAAACAAATCCCGGAGAAACCAGCCATCCCCCAAAGCTCTTCGGACAGGTGCGGGACAAAAGGCGATAATATTTTCAAAAATTCTTGAAATTCTTTCTTGCCCAATCCTTTTTCATCTGCTTGCCAGGCATTAGCAAATTCCATTAAAGAACTGACAGCTGTGTTGAACTTCATCGCGTCAATATCGTCGGAAACCTTTTTAACTGTTTTATCAAGCAAATTATTTAAGCCTGCCGATCCCTTAGTTTTAAAAGTTTCATTGCCCAACTTCCAAATCTTTTCCAGAAATCTTCTCGCCCCCTTTAATCCTTTTTCATCCCAGGCAATCATCTGCTCAAATGGACCCATGAACATTTCATAAACTCTTAAAGTATCGGCGCCCCATTGCTTCGCAACCTCTTCCGGATTTATCACATTGCCTTTTGATTTTGACATTTTAATTCCCCCTTCGCCGAGAATTACGCCATGGGATGTTCTTCTTTTATAAGGTTCGGGGCCAATCTGTTTTGGCACAGCTCCGATATCCCACAAAAATTTGAATATAAAACGGGAATAAAGCAAGTGAAGAGTAGTGTGCTCCATTCCGCCATTATACCAGTCAACCGGCATCCAATATTTTAACAACTTTGGATTTGCGAGCTGTCTGTTATTTTTTGGATCGCAGTAGCGTAGATAATACCAATTAGAGCCAGCCCAATTAGGCATCACATCGGTTTCTCTTCTGGCTTCGCCTCCGCATTTTGGGCATTTCGCCTTCACCCAGCTTTCAACTTTAGCCAAAGGCGATTCTCCTTCTTCGCTTGGTTTATATTCTTTAATATCGGGAAGTTTAACCGGCAGATCTTTCTCCGGCGCCGGAACCCAGCCGCATTTTTCGCATCTGACCATCGGAATCGGCTCTCCCCAATATCTTTGCCTTGAAAAAATCCAATCTCTTAATTTGTAATGGGTTTTCTTTTGAGCCAATCCTTTACTGTTGAGCCAATCGGTTATCTTTTCCCTTGCATCTTCGGAAGTTATTCCGGTAAACTTGCCCGAATTAATCAATACCCCTTCGCCTTCAAATGCCTTGCCGGAACCGCCGATTTCCGACCCTACGGGTTTAATTGCATCAACTAGCGGCAGATTATATTTTTTCGCAAAATCAAAATCGCGCTGGTCATGGGCCGGAACCGCCATTACTGCGCCTGTGCCATAATTCATCAAAACATAGTCAGCGACGAAAACCGGAATCTCCTTTCCATTTGCGGGGTTAACCGCGCTAATTCCTTTTAACTCAATCCCGCTTTTTCCTTTAACAATGGAAACTCTTTCCCGTTCTATTTTGCTCTTTGCCCTTTCAATATATTGTCTAACTTCCTGATAATTTGAAATTTTGCTTTTTATTTCGGCGATAGCCGGATTTTCCGGAGCCAAAACTAAGTAGGTAGCTCCAAAAATAGTGTCTATTCTAGTAGTAAACACGGGAATTTGTAATCTGAAATTTGTAATCTGAAATTTTATTTCAACTCCTTCGCTTTTCCCAATCCATTCTTTCTGGCTGGTTTTCACCCTTCCCGGGAAGTCAACCAAATCCAAATCTTTTATCAATCTTTCCGCGTAGGCGGTAATTTTTAAAATCCATTGCTCTTTTTCTTTCTTTATCACTCCGGCCCCGCAGCGTTCGCAGCCGCCGTCAATAACTTCCTCGTTAGCCAAACCAATTTTGCAGGAAGGGCACCAGTTAATCGGCATTTTTTCTTTGTAGGCCAAACCATTTTTAAAAAGCTGCAAAAATATCCACTGGGTCCATTTGTAATATTTGGGGTCGGTGGTGTTTATTTCTCTGCTCCAATCAAAAGAAAGCCCGAGCATTTTTTCCTGCCGCCTAAAATTATCCGTATTTTTTTTAGTGGCAACGGCCGGATGAATTCCGGTTTTTATGGCATAGTTTTCAGTGGGAAGACCAAAAGCGTCCCAGCCCATCGGGAACAAAACATTAAAACCCTGCATTCTCTTCTTTCTGGCAATAACATCCATGCCAACATAACTCCGGCAATGACCGGTATGCAAACCAGTACCTGAAGGATAGGGAAACTCAACCAAAAGATAAAACTTGGACTTTTTAGAAAAATCCTTAGCCTTAAAAACGCCCGCTTTCTCCCATTTTTTCTGCCATTTCTTTTCTATTTTGAGAGGGTTATAGTTCGCCATTTCAATTTTTTATATTAGCACGAATTTCGGTTTTTTGGAACGAACCCCCCCCCTGCTAAAGGATGTCAAAGGTTAAAATTTTAAATAAATTTTTAGCGTTTTGAGTTGTTTTTTTTGCTACTTCCTCAAAACTGATATTTCTGAGCCCGGCAATTTTTTCCGCAACGTGTTTTATAAAAATCGGTTCATTCCTAACATTCCCCTCCTGCGGAGGTGTCAAATAAGGACAGTCGGTTTCCAGCAAAATTTTGTCCAGCGGTGTTTTTTCAATCACCTCATCTAAATCCATCTTAAAAATAATTCCATTCAGACCGATGTAAAAACCCATTTCCAGATATTTCTGAGCTTGCTCCCAATTTCCTGTAAAGCAGTGCACAACACCCTTAAGTTTGTAATTTATAATTTTGGATTTTAAGACCCCTATGAGGTCCCTATGCGCCATCCTGCAATGCAAGACCACCGGCAGATTTAATTCTTGCGCCAATTCTAATTGTTCTAAAAATACTTGCCTCTGTTTTTCCTTAAACTGCTCAAGTTTCGCTTTTGTTTTCGGTTTGTAATAATAGTCCAAACCGATTTCGCCGATTGCCACAACTTTTTTTGATTTAGCCAATCCGCGATATTTTTCTTTGTCAAATTCCTCGCCCGAAGAAACAAAACCGCCTTCTTCTGGGTCGGTTTTAATTTTCATAATTTCAGCTGTCGCGTGCATCGGATGCAGACCTATTGCCGCATAAATTCCTTTTTTGTATTTTTCGGCAATTTCCACCGCCATTTTACTTGTTTCATATTTTGACCCAACATTTATCATAAAAACGCCGCTGCCCAAAGTGCGTTCAATGACTTCGTCTCTGTTATTTTCGTAAGATTTGAAATTAAGATGGCTATGAGTGTCAATTAACATATATTTAATAATATAAAAATAAAAATGCATTTTCAAATAAAAAAGCGCGGCATAGCTGTCGCGCTTTGGCTTGTGCCTGCTATTCTCTGTTTTCTTGTGAGTCAGCCGGCGGCTGCTTCGCAGCTTTTTCTCTCTGCATCCTAATGTATCTTTCCTTGCGATGCACAGAAAGACCTTGAGGAGCTTGAACTCCCAGCTTTACTTGGCTCCCGTGCAGTTCCAGGATTTTCACCTCAACATCATCGCCGAGGATGATGGATTCGCCCTTTCTTCTTGTCAAAACCAGCATTTTTGTCCCTTTCTTGACTGCCTTGTCGGAAATAAAAAGTATCTTGTCTTTAAGATACTCAAAAGAACTAAATATAACTATAACAAACTAAAAACTATTTGTCAAGACGACGAGGGAACAGAGGCCTCTCTTTATTTATTTTGATTGTGAGAGTGAGCCCTTTTTCAGAAATAATTTTAACCTGGTTTAGAATTTTTTCTGAAGTTTCGGGGATAAAAACCGCCAGCATTTCTGCCAGTCCGGTTAAGGCATATAGCAAATTTTTTGTCGCCAAAGCGCCGCCTTCCCCTCCCTCCCAGGGTCTTTTTGTGTCACAATACTTATCGCAAAAGCCGATTAATTCCCAGATTGATTTTAAAGATTCGTTAAATCTAAATTCTCCTAAATATTTTCCATAGTTGATTTTCGCCTTCTTTATCTGCGAAATAATTTCCTTTGCGTCTTTAATGTTAATTACAACCCTCCCCTCCGAATCAGCTATTTTCTCTGCCATTTTAGAAACTCGCGAAAGCAGATTGCCGATGCCCGAAGCCAAATCCGAGTTATATCTTTCTTCAAATCTCTCGTAAGTGAAATCGCCGTCTTCGGTCGGAGGCACTTCCCTCAAAAGAAAGTATCTTACGGGGTCTGTCCCGTATTTTTCCACCAGCTCAAAAGGATCAACGATGTTGCCTAAACTCTTTGACATTTTTCGGCCGGCGACATTGATGAATCCGTGAACGAATATTTTTTTGGGCAAATCCAATCCGCACGATAAAAGCATTGCCGGCCAAACCAAAGAATGAAATTTAAAAATATCTTTTCCAACGCAGTGTAAATCTGCCGGCCAGAATTTTTTGAATTTAGCGTTGTCTTCCGCGTATCCTAAAGCCGAAATATAATTTATCAGCGCCTCAAACCAGATATAAATAATCTGCGAATCGTCGCCCGGAACCGGTATTCCCCATTTTACACTCTCTTTTAAGCGGGAGCAGCTTATATCTTCCAAACCCTGCTCAATGAGATTTAGCGCCTCTTTCTTTTTCGTTTCGGGAATAATTTTTATTTTATTCCGGGAAATCGCCTTTTTTAATTTATCGGCGTATTTTGAAAGACGAAAAAAATAATTTTCTTCCTCAACAACTTCGGGCTCTTTTTGATGAATCGGGCATTTTCCGCCTACCAGCTCTTTTTCCAAAATAAACGCTTCGTGGCCAACGCAATACAAACCTCTGTATTTTTTCTTGTAAATGTCTTCGCGCGCTTTTATTTTATTCCAAACTTTTTCAACCGACGGCCAATGCCTCTGCGCGTCAGTTGTTCTGATGAAATCGTCGGTGGACAAATTCAGCGCCTTCTTCAACGCTTTGAATTTCTTGGATATTTCGTTAACAAATTCCTGAGGGCTTTTTCCGGCTTCTTCCGCCTTTCTAGCAATTTTAATTCCGTGCTCGTCTGTTCCGGTTAAGAAAAAAACATCTTCTTTTAAAAGACGGCGATAACGGGCAACGACATCCGCCTGAACTGCCTCCAAGGCAAAACCTATATGAGGCGGCGCGTTCACGTAAGGAATGCTGGTTGTAATGTAGAATTTTCTCACGGAGATATCTTTTACTGCGTTGTTGCTATATCCCTTTCTTTTCTCTTTTCCAGGAATTCTTTAATAAACTCAAACAAAATTCCGGCCAACGGCACCACCAACAAAGAACCAAGAAATCCCCAAAGTTTCGCTCCGACAACCAACGCGAATATGACTAAAACCGGAGGCAAACTTACCATTCGCTTCATTAAAACCGGAGACAAAACATTATTATCTATTTGCTGAATAACAATAAAAGCCGCGAGAACAAAAATCGCTTTCAGTATTTCGGTCGGGAAAATTATCAGGAATAAAAGAACGCCGGTTAAAAGCGGACCGACATAGGGCACAAAGTTGAACACGCCGGCGAACAATCCCAAAACGGCGGGGTATTTCACGTTGAATATCAGCAGCATTATGTAAGAAGCGAAACCGACAAATACGCAGACCAATATCCTGGCAAGGAACCATCCCGCCACCTTTTTTTGCGATTTCTTCCAGATGTTCGTGGCGGAATTTTCGTATTTTCTCGGGAAAATCAGAATTAAAGTTCTTTCAATAATTTTTTCGTCGGTGGAAATAAAAATGGCGGTTGTGACAACAAAAATCGTTGACAATATTCCTCCGAAAACAACAGACAAGAAGCTGAAGATATTGCCCGACATAGTGTTCAGCGTCCCCTCAACAGACGCCGCAAAGCTTTCTATATTATTGAAGGCCTCCAAACCAATTCCCCTCAATGCCGGCGAGATCCTTTCAAAGTATTCCGGAAACGACTGTATGAATTGCCTGACCTCCGCGGAAAATATCGGAATTATCATCCAAATCAAAAGGACAAAAATTCCAAAAATCACAAAATAAACGGAAACGACTGCCAGGACGCGAGGAATTTTTCTTCTCTGCAAAAATTCAATTATAGGATTTAAAGAAAGCGATATTATCAGCGCAAAAAGAAACCAGATTAAAATGTCTTTAATCGTAAAAAGCACATAAAAAGAGATTATCGCAATCGCCACTTTGGCGATTGCTGTCCAGGAAATATCTAAAATTTTTTGAGGGTCCATTTAGGTTTGAATTAACTTTAAAAATTTTTCCTTGTCTTCAAAGGGTCCTATCAGCGCAAGATTTAAGTTTTTTCCCTGAAAAATGTCTTTAGCAACTTTTTGCACATCAAAAGAACTTACTTTATTAATCTTAACATAAGTCTGTTCCGGGGTTAAAATTTCTTTTTCAAGAACATCTTGAAGCCCATAGAAAGAAGCTTGAGCGTCGGATGCTTCCAGCAAAAGCGTCATTTTGCCCGTTAAATGGTCTTTTGCTTTTTTCAGCTCGTCTCCCGGAATTCCCCTTTCTGCGATTTTTTTGTATTCTTCCAGCACAGCTGAAATTGCCGTTTCTATTCTTTTAGTGTCCACCCCGGCTTGCGTCACAAGATAACCGCAATCGGTAAAAGGCATCGCGCTGGTTGAAATATAATAAGCCATTCCCAGCTCTTCTCTGATTTTAATGAACAATCGAGAACTCATCATCCCGCCCAAAGCGGTTGCCAGAATTTCCTGGGCGTAGCGAAGCGGGTGGAATAAGTCATAAGCTCTGACGCCCAAACAAAAATGTGCCTGGTCGGTTTTTCTGGCCTGCAAAAGGCATTCCGGCTTATCCTGCGCCTCTTTTGTTTTGGCTTTTTCAAAATGTTTTTCGCCGCTTATTCCGGAAAAATAATTTTTAATTTTTTCTTCAACGATGTCGCTTTCCGGAATATTGCCCGCCGCGCAGACAACAACATTCTTTGCCGAATACTGGCTCTTTATATAGTCAGCCAAATTTTCCCGGGAAATTCCGGACACGCTTTCCTTTGTTCCCAAAATTCCCCATCCAGCCGGCTGGTCTCCATAAAGAAGTTTATCCCAAAGCGTTTGCACATAAGAAGCAGGGTTGTCGTAATACATATTTATTTCTTCAATCACAACGCCCTTTTCTTTTTCCAAATCCTGCGACCTCAAACGGGGGTTGAGAAAAATATCGGAAACGACATCAGAAGCCAGCTCAAAATGTTTGGAATCAACTTTAGCGAAAAAGCCAGTGTATTCTTCACCGGTAAAAGCGTTGTATATGCCGCCAACCCGATCCAATGGTTCGGCAACATCATGCTGCGTCGGCCGTTTTTCTGTGCCGGTAAAAACCATATGCTCTAAAAGATGGGAAATTCCGCTGATTTCCCGCTTCTCGTATTTTGAACCCGTTCCAACTAAAACCAAAACAGTAACTGTTTTTGTTCCCTCTTGCGGTATAGTCAATATCCTCAAGCCATTTTTAAGAGTTGTTTTATGAAACATTTTTTTTGAATTCTTTTTTTCTGCGCAAAATCATAAATCTTATTTTCAGAAGCTGCCACATCATTCTGACGCGGCTTTTTAATCCCTTCAGCAGTCCCCACTTTTTTTCTTTAACGATAATGTCCAACCCTTTTAATTTTACATATCTAACTTTCAGCTTGTTAATTAGGCAATAATAGTTAAGAGCCGTTTCCACCATAAAACCTTGGATAAAGTCAGAAGGAATCGCCTCAAAAATATGTCGCTTAATCGCTCTTTCTCCGGCTATAGCGGATAAGGGGTCAACTTTAATCATAAATTCGGAAATTGCTCCTTTCCAGCGCCGTTCCCTCATTCCGACAGCCATTAACACTCCTTCGTTTAAAATCGGCTTCACCAGCAAAGACGCGTGCTCCGGAGTTAGACCGATTAAATCGGCATCAAAAAAAACAATTACATCGGCGTCCGTGCTTTTGATTCCTTCTCTCATTGCGTTTCCTTTGCCAGAACCGCCTTTTTTCGGCAAACTCAAAACTTTAGCGCCCGTTTCCCTGCTCACTTCTGCCGTTCTATCAACTGAACCGTCGTCAACTACAATAACCTCGTCTATATCTTTTGACGCCAAAAGCGCCTTTAAAACTTTGGCGATATTTTTTTCTTCGTTTAAAGCCGGAACAATTGCCGCAACTTTCATAAATTTAATTCTCTATTTTACTTTTAAGAAAAAGGATTAGATCTTTAATTTCTATTCTCTCCTGCTTCATTGTGTCGCGGTCGCGAACCGTGACATCGCCTTGTTTTAAGGTGTCAAAATCAACTGTTAGACAAAAAATTGTACCGATTTCGTCTTGCCGGCGATAACGTCTGCCGATTGAGCCGGCTTCGTCGTATTGGCACATAAAATGCGGCTTTAGCATTTGGTAAATTTCTTCTGCCTTCTTTACTATTTCTGGTTTGTTTTTCACCAATGGCAAAACCGCTACCTTTATTGGCGCCAAAGATTTGTTCAGCCGAAGAATGGTCTCAACTTCTTTTGTGGCTTTGGTGGTTTCCGTTCTTCCTCCTTCCACTTCTCGATAAGCGTCGCACATAAATGCCAATAAGCTCCGGTCAACTCCAACTGACGTTTCAATTATATTGGGAAAATACTTTTCTTTTTTTTCTTCATCAAAATATTTTAAATCCTGGCCCGAATGCTTTGAATGGTTGGATAAGTCCCATTCGCCTCGGTTGTGAATTCCTTCAATCTCTTTCCAGCCAAATGGAAATTTGTATTCTATATCAACCGCTTTCTTGGCATAATGGGCAAGGTCTGCTTTCGCAACTTCAGTGGCTCTCAAATCCTCCTTTTTTAAACCAAGATTAAAATACCAATTCATTCTTTTTTCTTTCCATTGTTCAAAAAACTTAGATGCGCTGTCGGGATGACAGAACCACTGCATTTCCATTTGTTCAAATTCGCGAGTTCTAAAAATAAAATCCTTGGGAGTAATTTCATTGCGGAACGCCTTTCCGATTTGGGCGATGCCAAAAGGAATTTTCAGGCGCATTGATTGCAAAACGTTCAGGAAATTAACATAAATTCCCTGGCAGGTTTCGCCCCTTAAATAAGTAGCGGCCTTTTCGTCTTCAACCGAAGAGCCGACAAAGGCCTTTATCATCAAGTTGAATTTTTTTGGTTCGGTTAACTCGCCGCCGCAGTCAGGACATTTTTTTTCTTTAAGAAAATCTTTTCTGAAACGATGATGGCATTTTTTGCATTCCACCAACTCATCGGCAAATCCGGCGGTTAAATGGCCCGACGCTTCCCAAACTTTCGGGTTCATTAAAATCGCCGCATCCAGACCGACAATATTATCGCCGAGCTGAACCATTTCTTTCCACCAGGCTTTTTTTATATTGTTTTTCAATTCAACTCCCAAAGGCCCGTAATCGTAGCAAGAACTGAATCCGCCGTAAATTTCCGAAGAGGGAAAAACGAACCCTCGCCTTTTAGAAAGGGAAATAAGCTTTTCCAGTAAATCTTCTTTTGTTTTTTGCATAATAATGTTCTAGTTAAGAATGCTATTGAACGATTCCTCCGCCGGAATTATAGGGATCGTCCGGCAAACTGGTGCTTACGGCAGGAGATGAACTTTCAATAACTTGATCTGTCCACTGATCCTCTCCGGTAATTTTAGCCTCGCCTATAATCGGAGCTGTTTGGCCCGTCTGACTCGCAGATGGAACAAGAACGACCTGAAAAGAAATGTTGGGTGGCGCGCTAGTAATGCCGGTTCCTGCCGCCAATCCCGTTCCGTCAGAAGCATTCCAAACAATTTCCCGGCTCTGGCTGTCAAAAGTGAATTTAGACCTCTCTGTTTCCGGAAAAATTTGAGATGTCAAATTCACATTTAAAGGCAAAACCGCCTTCACTTTGACGTTTCTAACATCGTTGTAATAATTTTTAATCTGCCAGAAAATTGTGTAAGTGGTCGGCTGGCCGACTTTCGGCGGAACAGGCCCGGTATTGCCGAACGCTTCGTCCTGATAAAAACCTTTTTGCGAAATTGCAAGTTTGGTGTTCAACTTGGTTTCAAAAGATTCCTTAATGCGGGAAATCAAAACATTGTTTTTTAAAACAAAGTTTCTTTCGTTCGGGCTGACCTGGATGTCCGCCTTCGCGTTAATCCAAAATTCTACCTTTCCTTCGTCTCCGTTGCCCAAAAATTTAAGTTTGGGAACGTCTCTCCAATCCCACACTATTGATTTGTCTGATTTGTTGAACTGCCCCAGGTCGGTTTTTACGCTGTTTAAATCGTACCCCTTTCCCTCAAAACTTGCCACTAAAAATAAATCTTCAAAAGGGTCCTCGCCTATATTTCTAAAGAAAATTTCATAATGCAAAACTTCTCCGGGAGTCGCGACATACTGGTCTTTGCCGTTTATGCGCTGGAAAATATAAAGATTGGGCTTGGCTGTTTCCACTCCTTTCATCGTCTCTTTCAGGGGAACAAAGCTGTCTCCCATCCATATTCCCAGCGTGGCCTTAAAAACCTTCTGGTCTTTAACATCCGAAGACAATCTTCCGGAAACATCAATTCTTCCTCCTTCTGCTTTGTTTAAAACCGGAATATCCCACGAGTTTTTGTCAACCGACTTTGGGAGGCTGTCTAGAAATTCAAAATCAGCCGGATACTCAACTCTCACGCCTAAATTCGGCAAGGGATAATCCAAACTGGAAAAATAATTTATTGAAAAATTAAAGTCCTTGCCCGCTTCAATTTTTGTCGGCAAATCAAATTCAAAGCTCAAAGAAACTGATTTGATCAATGTGGTCAGGGTGGTGGTGGACTCATAACGGGCAGTCAAATTCCGGGGGTTATAGCTTAAAGAAACTTTAGCTGTTCTCGTGTCTCCCTCTCTGCCAAAAAGCCTTCCCTTGAAATGGAAACTTTTTTCTTCGCCGGGATAAATTGTTCCCAGTTTGTCCGCTCCTATTTCCTGCCTCTGGCTGCCGCCTTCGGACGCTAAAGTATATTCGGGAAATTCAAAAATCAATTTTGGATCCTCCAAAGCAATGTCTCCGTTGTTTTTGTACTTCACGACATAATCAATTTCTTGGGCGATATTAACTTCGTTCGGCCCCAAAATTTCTATTTTCAAAGCGGATTTTGAATAGCTGTTTCTCTGCCAAAACCAAAAACCGGCAGCTGCCACAACCAACCCTAAAATTATAATTCCAAAAATAATTTTTTTCATTTCCCGCAAAGCTATTTAATTAATTATAACAAATTATCTTTCCGCCTTATAGTATGCCAGATAATTACCGGAAATATCGTCCAGCGATTCTATGTGCTCTTCTTTAATTTTTAAACGAGATATAACTTTTTGATTTTTTTCCAGGAGCAGGCGGATAATTTTCACAATTTCCGGCGATATTTCCCGGCCTCTTTTAATCTTCGCAAAACAGCCGGCGTCAACTATACCTCTTTCGGCCAGATAAAAAAGTTTTGCCGGAAGGAGTTTTTTACGGCAAATGGCGCAATGATAAAGGTCAACCCGATACCCAAGGATAGAAAGCAAATTCCAGAAAAAATAATAATAAATAATTTCCAATTTCCAATTTCCAATTTCCAATTTATCAAATACTTCCCCCAATAAACTCCAAATTTTCTCGTCTTTTTCCTGGCCGATCACTAGGCAATCAAGCGTTTCGGCGATTTTCCCGGCGATTTCCAGTTTCGCCAAATCTTTCTTGATATTTTGAAACCTGTCAACCGGAGCTGAATCGGTCAAGGTTTTATACGCTTTTCCCTGAATGAATTCAATTTCCGTCAAATAAAAAATATCCACGCTCGGCCTAAGCTTTGATTTGATTTTGCGGATCGCCTTCCCCAACGCCTCAATCTTTCCGTAATCCTTGGTATAAATAGTTAAAATTTGATCGGATTCTCCCCGGTCAATTTTCCCCACTACAAAACCCAAAGTTCTGTAATGTATCGCCATATTAGACTCCTCCGGTCTTTTTCAGAAAATTTATTTTTTCGCCAATCCTTCTCCGCTCCAGTTGAATTTCTGCTTTCCCTTTCTCCCTTTTTAAATCGGAAATCGCGCCTCGGTAATCTTGTTTTGAGATTTCGCTTCCGTATTTGCTCCCAAATTCTTTTACTAGACCCTCCCTCTGCGCCTGGCTGAATCTTTTGCCGCCTGTGCCGGGAATCGCAGCCGGGCTTCTTCCGAGGGTTTCTTTCAGCTTCGGCCTTGTGTATGATTTTTTCTCATCAAAAAGTCCCGCCATATTTTTTAATGCCAATTTTTAATATATTGCTGTTAATTTTAACTTCTTTTTGCGCAACAACTTCTTCTGCAATATCATTAATCTTCAAGCTTTCCGCTAGGGTCTCTTTGAGAATAAAATCTTTTTTCTTATTTAAAAGATTATTTAAATCTTTAGAGCCAAAAGCGACAATAGAAATTTTGTCTTCCGGTTTCAATCCGGATTTTTTCCTCATATCCTGAATATAGCGAATGATATCGCGCAGCTCGCCTTCTTCTTTCAGTTCGGGGGTAATTTGAATATCAAGCTCCAATTCTTTTTCAATTTTTTTGTCAAAAACTATTTTTTTGACATTGACTTCTTCTTTTATTAATTCTAACAATTCTTCTTCGCCCTTCAAACCTTCGCTTTTCATTTTCAAAGCGGAAAGCGGCTGGCGCACTTTAATGCCCTTCTCCGCTCTTTCCGCCAAAGCCAAAGCGACAATATCGCGCGCTGCCTGCATCTTTTTATCAAGATCCGGCTCCTCTTTCCCCTCCGCCTTCGGCCAATCGCACAAATGCACCGACTCCGGCATTTTATCGGTCTTCAAACTCAAATATATTTCCTCGCTAAAAAACGGCATTATCGGCGCTATCAATTTTGTTAAATTCAAAAGCGCGTGGTACATTGCCCCTATCGCTTCTTCTCTGTCCTTTGCGCCTGCATGAAATCTTTTTCTTGAACGTCTCAAATACCAGAGTGACAAATCGTTTATAAAAAAATCTTCAATCGCCAAAACAGCTTTGCCAACACCATATTTATTGCCGTCAAGATAAGAGTTTACCGCGGCGATAAGCTGGTCTGTTTTGCCTACAATCCATTTATCTAATAAATTTTTCGGACTAAATTCTTTATCCTCTCCGGGAAATTCGCCCTTTCCAACATAAGTGACAAAAAAAGTAAAAACATTATAAAGCGTCAGCAATTTTCTTTTTGTTTCTTCGGCCACGTTAAAACCAAATTTTAAATTGTCTGCCGGGTCTTGTCGCGCGTACATCCATCTCATCGGGTCGGCTCCGATTTTCTCCACGGCCTCGTCAAACCAGATGGCGTTGCCTTTGGACTTGTGCATTTCTTCGCCTTTTTCATCCCTTACTGAAGCGAAACCGAAAATTGTTTTTACGGGATTCGTATTTTCCAGAACAGCGGCCATAACAATTATGGCATAAAACCAGTTTTTAAATTGGCCGGGAAACGACTCGCAGACCAAATCAAAAGGAAACCAATTCTGCCAATAATTTTTATCAGTCAGATAACTTACTTTTTTCGTTTCGGGGTCAATCAAAGTGGAAAAAGGAACAATTCCCGCGTCCAGCCACGGATTGCCGACATCTTTGATTCTGGAAGCGATAGCCCCGCATTTTGAACACTTAATTTTCACTCCATCAACCCACGGGCGATGGGGCGTATGGCCTTCAAACTTGTCCCAACCCTCAATGGCTCTTTCTTTTAACTCCTCTTTTGAACCAATAACCTCAAAGTTGCCGCATTTTTGGCATTCAAAAATCGGCAAGGCCAAACCCCAATATCTCTTCTTGGAAATCAGCCAGTCCTGCATATTTTTCAGCCAGTCCAGTTCTCGCTCCAAACCAAAACTTGGTATCCAATTAATTTTTTTGGCGATATCTATCAATTTTTCTCTCAAAGTTTTATTTAGTTTTGAGTTTTGAGTTTTGAGTTTTGAGTTATCCATCGCGATATACCATTCGTCAACAACCCGCCAAACCAATTCTTTTTTGCACCGCCAGCAAGTGGGATATTGATGAGTAAAAGGAACCACATCAAAAAGATATTTTCCCGCCTTGAAATTAGCCAGATAATCCAAAATAATTTTGGGATTTTCTTTGGCGTTCTTGCCGGAGAATTCGCCCATTTTATCTATATAAACCGCGCTTTCATCAATCAGTTCTATCACCGGCAATTTCAGTTTTTTGGCAAGCCGAAAGTCTTCGGAGCCGGCTCCGGGAGCTAAGTGCACCAAACCCGTGCCTTCTTCTTCGGTAATAGGCAAAATTAGAGGATCTGAAGCCACCACCTGATGCTCGTATTTTCCCATCGCCTTTTTCACGTTTGGCAAGCTGTCAAACGGAGATTGATATTTAAGTCCGATTAATTCAACTCCCTTGACGGTTTTTTCTATTTTCAGCTTCAATCTTTCCGCAGCGGTTTTGCTTAGGTAATAAAAATTTCCAGCCACGTTGCCCGAAGCTTTGACATATTCTTTTTCCGGGTCGGCAGCCACAGCAACATTGCCCGGCAAAGTCCAGGGAGTGGTAGTCCAGACCAGCAGATATTCGTTTTTTCGGCCCTCAATTGGAAACTCCACATAAACAGATTCGTGAATAATGTTCTTATACTCCTCTGCCAGAATTTCGTGCTGGGAAATGGCCGTTCCACATCTTGGGCACCACGGAACCGCATCTCTGCCCTTGTAAAGGTTTCCATCTTTCCAACATTTTTTTAAAAAGTGCCAAATGGAATAATTATTCTCATCAGACATCGTGTAATAGGAGTTATCCCAATCCATCCACTGGCCGAGCCGAATTGACTGCTGGGTTTGGATAGCCGAATATTTCCGCACCCTTTCTTTGCATTTCTCAACAAACTTATCAATTCCGTAGGCCTCAATATCTTTTTTGGTTTTAAAGCCAAGCTCTTTTTCCACTTCAACCTCAACCCAAAGCCCTTGGCAATCAAAGCCGTTCTGATATCTCTGGTCAAACCCTCGCATTGCCTTGTATCTTTGGAATAAATCCTTGTAGGTTCTGCCCCAGGCGTGGTGCACGCCCATCGGATTGTTGGCAGTAATCGGCCCGTCCAAAAACGACCAACGCTTATACCCTGAGCTTGCCGAAGGGTTGCCTTGGTTTTTCTTCCTCAATTTTTCAAAAATCTTGTTTTCCTGCCAAAACTTGAGTATTTTTTTCTCAATTTCCGGGAAATTTAGCATTGATTTGATAAATCCATCTTATCAGAAAAATCTTATTTTCTCAATAAGCTCAGTAGAGGCCCGACCTCGGGCAATTTGCCCGAGGTCGGGCCTCTATCTAAATCTCTAATTTTAATGCAACCCATTGGGAGGTCGGACCTCCCAATTAGGTCTAATTGTATTTTATAAGATATTCAAAGAAAAGAGCCTCCTGCGAAAAAATTTCAGCGGAAGGCTCAAGGACTCAAGAGATTCGAACTCTCAAGTCTTCAAGGTTCAGCTTGCCCCGCAAAATCACTTCGTGATTTATGCGGGGAACTTCCGAGCGGACGAGACACCCAAGAGGTCGCTACGGCCGACATCCCAGTCGTCGTCGACGTGGAGACCCCCCGCACCGAAGCGGCCGACGATGACGCGGAAGCCGTCCGAATCCACAGATGATGTTCGGACATAGGTACATTCGAACAGGTGTTCGCCAGTGGCGAGATAGTGACCGATGATGGTGTAAACCATCACTTGAGCAGTCGGGACTTCATCGTCCTTTGAGAGCAGTGCTTGCTGTTCCTGCCAGTCCTTAGACGTCGAGTTGTCCACTGGGGTCTTACGAACCAGTTGCCAGTTCACTTCGCCACGCTCTTTGGCAAATGCCTGCCCGTTATACCAAGCACCCTCGTGGCCATAGAAGAGTTTTTGCTCAACTTTGCCACGAATGTCGAGAATCGAGAGCGGGAAGACCGCTACGAGGACATAAGTGTCCTTCGATTGCTCGAGCGTGCTTTCAGAGAACGGAATCTCCGAAAGAGCAGCGAGTTGCTGGCGGGTCGGATTGACCCCGAAGTGCCTGATGGCTTCTTCAATGCCGAAGAAATTATTGCCCATAATCTTTCGGGCTCTTCTCTGGCTGGCTGTCGACTCAAATCCAACATCTTGAATGGCTTTTGTCGTCTTCATCCGTATCTCCTTTTCTGTAATTTGCCAAGGTGTTAAGGAACTATTCTGAATATAATACAATAGCAAACTCCCAGAAAAAGTCAAGGTTTTGCGTTAAAAAACGCAGAGAACTGTTCTCTGCGTTTTTTAACTTTCTGAAATCAAAATTAGTATTCCAGTTTTATCCCGAGCTTGTCAGCGAGTTGGTGAAGCCACTTTTCGTGACGGTCAACCTTATTAGCAATCATTAACATTTCTTGGAAGTAGGTATCGGCTTTCTTGGCGTAGGAATCCACCGCGGTCTGTAAATCAGAAATGATTTGCCTTATTTCTTCTTTAAATTTCTCAAAATCCTCTTTCGTGGGAAAGATTTCTTGATTTGCCTCAATAATTTTTTGGATATCTTCGTTGGTAAGCATATTTAAAAATTTTGTTCTTATCCAATTTTATTATAGCTTTTCGAAAAATAGTGTCAAACTTTTATCAGCTGACCTACCGCAGGGTAAAAATCTCTGTTTCTGCTCTTTAAAAATTCTTCCTCTTTTTTAAAACCTTTCAAAATTCCGGCCAAGAGCCACAAGGGGTCGCCGTGACTGATAATTAGGATATTTTTGTTTTGATATTTTTTCTCAACTTCGTCTAAAAAATTTTTAAGCCGTTCTTTTAAATCATTCCAGTTCTCGCCGGCTTTTGGCCTTTTGAAAAATCTTTCGCTTTTTTCTGAAAAAAAGTTCTTGTATTCTGTTATTTGCCGGCCGTGGAACTCCCCTAAATTTAAATCGCGAAGCCTTGTGTCATAATTGATTTCCAAATCCAACTCTCTGGCGATAATTTCAGCTGACTGCCGGGTTCGGAAAAAATCCGAGGAAAAAATCAAATCTATATTTTCCGCCTTTAATTTTTTGGCGGATTCTTCAACTGTTTTCTTCCCTTCTTCGGTTATGGGTATCGACGGATTCTCCGGAAAAGGATACAAAAAATCCCTTTTTTCTGTCTGATAAATCGTCTGGCCGTGCCGTAAAAGGAAATAGCGATTTTTTAGCTGCATATAGTTAAAATTATCATTTTTCCTGTTTTTTTTCAATAAAAAAAACCTTGCCAAAGCAAGGCCAAATAAAATATAGGGAAGCTACATTCTTTCCGGCGCGGTTATGCCCATCAACTTAAAAGTATTTTCCAGAACTATTCTAGTTGCCACAGCTAAAGCCAATCTCGCCGAAGTGAGATCCTTATCTTCACTAATTACCCGGCAATTTTCGTAGAATTGATGAAAAGAGTCAGCCAAATCCAAAGCATATTGAGGCAATCTCTGAACTTGATAATCCTTGGCTATATCTTCAACAATCTCCGGCAATCTAATAAGCTGCTTAATAAGTCCTAATTCGCTCGAATGATTAAGAAGTTTTAAGTTTTGAGTTTTGAGTTGTAGCTTTGAGCTTTGAGTTTTGAGTTTTGAGTTCGCAAGAATACTATGTATTCTTGCATACGCGTATTGGATGTAATAAACCGGATTTTTCTCCGACTGTTCTTTTGCCAAGTTCAAATCAAAGTTTAAATGGCTGTCTGGATTTCTCAATAAAAAGAAAAATCTGGTAACATCGGACCCAACTTCATCAAGCAGTTCGTCTAAGGTTACATAAACGCCGGCTCTCTTTGACATTTTAACTTCTTTGCCGTTCTTAAAAAGCCGGACCAACTGCATTACAATTGCTTTTATATTTTCTTTTTCAAATCCTAAAGCTTGAGCTATCGCCTTTAACCGCGGCACATATCCATAGTGGTCAGCTCCCAAGAAAAAAATCATTATCTCAAACCCTCTTTTTATTTTGTCTTTTAGATAAGCAATGTCAGAAGCAAAATAAGTTTTTTCTCCGTCCGCTTTTATCAAAACTCTGTCTTTGTCGTCGCCAAATTCAGTTGATTTAAACCACAAAGCGCCTTCTTTCTCGTAAGCAAGATTTTTATCCTTGAGTAATTTAATCGCCTTGTCCACCTGACCCTTCTGGTACAAACTTTTTTCAGAAAACCATTTATCAAATTTTATTCCCATTCTTTTGACAGTCGGCTTTATCATCTCGTTTAAAATAATTTCTGCCGCTCTTGCTCCGGCCATTTCCGGATTTTTTTCTTTTATTCTCTTTTTTAAATCCTCAATATAATCTCCTTTATAAACGGCAAACTCGTCGCCGATAACAGAGTGACCGAGTTTTTTAATCTGGCCGCCAATATCATTTATGTAGTATTCTCTGGCAACTTTATAACCCGCTTTTTCCAAAACATTCGCCAAAACATCGCCGCAAAATCCTCCCCGGCCGTTACCCAAAGTTAGAGGTCCTGTCGGATTGGCGGAAATAAATTCAACATTTATTTTTTTGCCGTTTCCTATTTTTGATTTCCCAAACTTTTCTTTCTCTTTAAAAATAACGTCCAGTTGGCTTTGCAGATATTTTTTGAAGATGAAAAAATTTATAAACCCCGGTCCGGCCGTCTCAACTTTTTCAAAAACATTTTCATCCTTTAGTTTAGAAATAATCAGATCCGCAATCTCTTTTGGGCTTTTCCTAACAGAACCTGCAACCCTCAAGGCGACATTCGTTGAATAGTCGCCGTAATTTTTTTGTTCAGGATGCTCAACCAAAAAATCGGGGATATCAAAACCGGGGAATATTTTTTCCCTTTGGAGCGATATTACTGAATTTTTGACTACTTCATAAATTTTATCTCGGAGCATATCATTTTTGAGCATTATTCATTTAGCATTTTATTTACCGCCGCCGAAAATTCCTGAGGTTTTTGAGTTCCAATTAAAATATTTTTCCCGTCCTTGAGCTCAAATAAAATACCCTCATTCCCTTTCGCATTGTAGGCTCTACCATTCTTCCCGAATCTTATGCCCCACCCGCCGTATTCTTTGAGGGGGTTGTATATCTTTATCATATATCTCTTTATCTCTTCCGGAAAAACTGCTTTGCGAAAAGAAAAATGAATGGGAAAAAGTTTTATGTAAACGCCGTCCTCCCGAACTTCTGTTGCCAACTTTAAGGAAAAATAAAAAACAGGAAAAATTATGCCGAATAAGATAAAAGACACAGCGTTGACAGCAAAAATTTGCCCATAATCATTGACAAAAAACGATATAAAAACAAATGCCGCCCAAGTAATAAAAATAACAATGATTCCTATCGTTTTCGGAAATTTTTGGATTTCCGCAAAATAAACATTTCCCATAAATTTATTTTGTTTGCGCCGTCGTATCAATTGTGTCAAGCTGGACCGAGACGACATTTTCAGAAATTTTATTAATAGAAAAACTCAATTTGCCCCATTGTTTATTTAGAAACAGGCCATTATTTGGATCGGCTGGTTCGCCTACCAACGGCTGCGCATCAGGATATAATTTAATAATGTCGGACTGCGGAATCGCAACGGCGTTTTTAATATTAAGAATCAACAAGCTATCTTGACTATCTTTTTTGGCGCGAAATTCAAACGATTCAAAAATATCAGCCGGTTTGCCTATTTTAATTGGACCATAGTAAAAATCAAAGTAAGGATTGGGGGTAACCGGTTTTTCGGGAATTGCTGCGGAACCTAGAATTTTCTCCAATTCTTCCATTGTTAGCGGTTCGGATTTTTCCAGTTCGCTTATAATTTCAGAAAACGTCTGCATATTTACTTTTTCCAAAAGTTTGAAACTTTTAACCACTTCTTTTACAAAATCATCCATATAGAACCCCGCTTCCTCAACAACAGAATAGGCCCAAACTTTCACGATAAAGTCGGAGCCGTAAAACGCGATATAATCCCGCTCGTCAGCTTCGGGGACAGCGCCGCTTACATGCCAAGAAGGTTCGTAAACAAAAGCGTATTGGACTCCATTCGGGTTCGTTTTGGCATCACTAGGCAATTCTATAAACTTAGAACTTGTGTCTTCTTTCACAACCGCGATATACGGCGGAACC
>Ga0172365_10000771_pt1 | contig 22306 bp, 19 predicted proteins | sample LakKivSesite48cm_FD_114535 | JGI IMG/M metagenome (GOLD analysis project Ga0172365, IMG submission 114535) | Sediment microbial communities from Lake Kivu, Rwanda - Sediment site 48cm | ecosystem: Environmental > Aquatic > Freshwater > Lake > Sediment | place: Rwanda: Western Province, Lake... | reverse complement strand
GAAGGGTCTGACGCTCTCGATTCCGAGCGCCTTGTAGGGCCTGATGACTGGTGCAAGGGATGGGTCGTCCGCGATCTCCAGGTTATATGCCCCTATGTCATCGAATGCCAGTGCGATGAACTGCTCTTGGTCGTGGGGAAATGCTTTGGGCAGATCCGAGCTCATCCAGGGGGCGTACATCTCGGGATACGCGCTCTGGGTGAATCCGAGGGCACCCACCCCTTCCTTCTCCAAGGCTGCGTACATCCAATCGATCTGTACGGGGTCGTGGTAGTCCAGATACGGCTGATCGTAGACGAAGAAGTCGTAGGAGAGCAGGGCCTTGTATGAGCGGGGCATGTAGATGCGGATGAACCTGCGAAGCTCTTCGGTGCCATAGATCCCGGCGTGGATGGACCTGGAGACGACAAGGGTTCCCTCCAGCGAGGGCTCGGCCCTCAGGAAGTCGGATATCGGGCTGTAGCTGGGGTCCACCTGCCCCATGGCGAGTATGCTGATGACGTCTTGGCCACACGCCGCACAGGGTCCGGTCATGATCGCGAGGAGGACTGTGACGGCTCTTGAGCAGGGAATCACGTTGATCTCTCGTGAGGACCTCCCTTATATTTCTTGGGCGACGCGATTCGCCTCCCGGCGTTCTCCGTGGCGGGAGATGCGACGCTCCGCCCCAAGGCGTTCCACCCGAGGAGCGATGGTTGGGAACGGCGTTCCGCCAAAACAGGCCTTCAAGGTCGAAGCCAGGAACGAGGAAGCTCTCTGACCACACTGGCGTCGCTGGTTGTAGAAGGGCAGCGAGACGGCGAGGGGTCTTCCTGATGCCGCAGTCTAGGTAGAGACATCAGCCATCAATCCGACTTGCTGCAGCAGCGTGGCCATGTTCCAGTAATCGGAGTTGCGGCTGATCTTGCCATTGCGTAGTTGGATGACCGAAACGCCCCTTACCGAGAACCTTTTGCCTCCTGTGGCCGGCACTCCTGGGAATCTCCCTGTCTGGCTTCCGGTCATGACCCATTCGCAGACTCCCCAGTCGCCAGTAGCGAAGACCGACTGGACATCGAACTTCAGGTCGGGGAAGGCGGCGAACATGGACTTGAAGTAGGCCTTCACCTGCTTCCTGCCCCGGTTCACCAGCCCGAGGGACACATCCTCCCAAACGCAGTCGTCCGTGTAGAACGAGGCAAACTCGTCCGCATCCTGCGAGTTCTCAGCTTCCACCCAATCCCTTATCATCATCTCCATGTCGCGCGCCATTGTGACGTCTCCTTGTCACTTCCCATCGTTGATGCATTTCGTACGAGGGCGTACGATGATCAAGATGGGGTATCACCTTCTTAACGTTTCCGACTGATCAGCGTGGGACTGTTCATCGATCAAGGGGCCCATGCCCATGGTGGCGCCGCTTCAAGATCGAGTGCGATTATCGCGGTGTCGGGGCAGAGCTCATCTCACGGAAGTCGCTTGTCCCTCCTCCGATCCATTCGATCAGCGAACCAGTCCCCAAAGGCTTCCAGGTCGCCCTCGAAGAAGATGACCTCCCCGGCTATGGAGCGGGCCTCTCCTGGATCGATTCTCGGGAAGGCTGGATCGGCATGCATACAGGGATGGGCCGGATTGGAGACCATGGAATACGTATCCTCGTACCAGGTCGTCGCAACGAGCCGCTGCCCTTGGCTTGAGACCGTGGCCATCAAAGGCAGGTCCAAAGCAGTCGGGCCAGCCCTCCAACCCAGTCTGTACCTGCCGTCCCCGGACGTGATCTCCCGTGCCCTTGGGAAGGGAAGCCAGCCGTGGCTTGGAAGGTGCACGAACTTGTTGTTCGCCGTGTACGCGGAGAACTCCTTGATCGCCCTCAGGAAGATGCAGGTCTGCAGCTTGACGGAGTCCAGTGGCCCGTCAGTCCCGTTGGATATGTGGAGTTCCGCGGCCACGATCTGGTCGCTAGCCTTGGTCAGGCTACCACCGAAGCTGATGCCGTTGGGGAGGTCGCGTTCGAAGGCGATCCCCTGGCCAGTAACCCTCCAGGGCACTTCGGGAAGGTCGGGGAAGACAACGGGGAAAGCTGGGTTGACGGCGCTCAGGTACAGAAGGCCTATGTCGGTAAAGATGGCCTCGGGGAAGTCGTACCACAGATAGTCTTGGCTTGGCCAAGGCGGGCTGATCCAGGCTATCTGCTCCCAGGGATAGTGGGGACGCCAGCAGCCTGGCAGGATCCTTATGCCGCTCATGGCCGTCTCGTATGTGCTCATCGTGTTGGATCTCCTGTGAAGCTCATGCGCCTATCCTACATCCGCCTGCCGGTTTGGCTCCTCCCAGAGCCCAAGGACGTTCCCGCCGGGGTCAGTGAAGCAAGCCCTGAAGGCAGGACCTTGGGGAGTCTTGGGGATCACCACCTTTCCCCCCAATGCTGTCACCTTCCTGAGTGTCTCATCTATGTCATCGACCGCAACATAGACGACCACCCCCAGAGGCTCGCCTGTTGGCCTTGACCACAACCCTCCTCTCCGAAGGTTGCGCAAGCGCGGCTTGCCGCCTGTGTCGAAGATCCAGACTTCGGATCCGTCCGCGGCATCCTTCTCAGTCACCCTCCACCCAAAGACGCCCTCGTAGAAACGGGCAGCCTGCTTGATATCCCGGGTCTGTATCTCAATCCAGTCAAAGGTGTCGGGCATGTCGGTACCAGCAGTTGGGTTCAACTCCATTAGGTCTGATAAGTTGCTGCCCTCCCTCACGGCCAGGGTCTGGGGTGATCAGATAGCTCAGGACATATTGACCCCAGATTCACACAGCGCGCCAAGGCGACGAGAAAGAGCTTTATCCGGGGTTCAGAGAGGCCCGCGACGGCGCGGAAGACTATGCTTCCTCATTCCCTTGGCCCCTGGATGGTCGATTCAAGGACGGCGAAAGCATTGGCGGTCCTGGGACTCGTGATCGCCTGTGCCAGTGCGGTGAAGGACTCGGGCAGCGCGACTCCCTACATCCAGTTGCTTTGGGAGACTGACATGGCAGGTGCGGACGACTGGGCAAGTTTCCTTACGTCCAAGGGATTCCAGGTGGCAAGGTACCAGGCTCACGATGCAGACAAGATCGTACAGCACCAACCGGACCTCATAATCATAGCTGACGATACGACTCCCGTATGGACGGACATGGCGGACGTCAATGCGATAAGGGATTCCGGCAGACCCGTGCTCGCGATAGGGAGTGGAGGCAGCCACTACTACGACGCGGCCAACGCCTCAATTGGCTGGTTGATGTCCGGCGTTCATTTCGGTCAGAGCCGGATCTATGTGCCGAATCCTGCCAACCCGTTGTACACCTCGCCGAACGCAATTGCTGTCCCTGCCGATGGCATAGTCGCGGTCCATCAGTCTGATGTCCGTGCCGTGACCCCCTGGATCCAAGGCCTTCCCAAGAACGTCAGCGTGCTTGCCAAGGACCCTGCTGCGATGGACTACGCCACCATCTGCACCGAAGCTTCCAGATACACCATGTGGAGCTTCTACACGGCGTCGCCCGCTCTGCTCACCGAGGACGGCAGGAAGCTGTTCGAGAATGTGGTCTGGCATTGCCTAAGGGAGGCGGTCCCGGAGGTCAAGTCGCTTCTGCTGGTTTCCATCGGTGCTGCGATCATGTGTCCGATTGCCGCCAGACGTCGTCGCCCCGGAACTACCGAGCCGAAGCGCGATTCGGGGTAGGATGATACACGCTGCAGGAACGGACAAGCATCCTTGACAGTCGGAGTCCCCTTCGCTCCGGGGTCAAGCGCTCGGCCCTGCGGGGGGACACTGGCATTGCCAGCCTCACCATCGTTGTCGGGAGACATCCAGGGCGGCGCCTGGCTGCCGTTGGCCAACGGGTTGATTGACTCATGCAAAGGAAGACGCTGTCCAACGGTTGCCTGCAAGGGGTGATAGAGGGCAGTCCTCGCCGTGGACGCCGGGAGTTCCGTATGGCCAGGGTCAGGCTAAAGACGGCACGAGGCTGGCGGACCATTCTCCACGGAGTTGACGGAGCGGAATTCTCGACCTCGCTGGGAGAGGCCAATGCGACACGGTGCGAAAGCATCAAGAACGACTTCGCAGGGGGCGGGTGGCATCTGTCCTGCCGGCAGAGCGCATGGGAGGCCGACGAGACCGTTGAACTGGCCTTTGACCCCCCGGCCCTGATCCGCAGACAGACCTACCGTGTGCTTGAACCCTGCCGGATGGCGTTGCACCCGGGCTTCCGTCTGAGAGCGGATCCCGAGACCCGATATTCTTTTTCGCTGCGCGCACACGAACAACCGTTGCAGGGTCTACCCCCATTGCGTTCGGCAGTGGACTGGGCGCTTCCCTTCCCTTTTCACGCGTGGCACACCCGGGACTGGGTCGCCATCTACGGCGCGAACAAGGGCGTGTCGCCCGGGACGCTGGATTTCGTGCCGGCCGGGTCGGACGGGTATGCAGGGCTGCGCGTGTACTATCCCGAAACCGGAGAGCCACAGCCGGAACCCCTTCGGCGTCCCGAGATGCCCAGTCTGGTGGGGTTCGAGGCGGGCGCTGCGGTCACGTTGACCGAGATAATAGCGGCAAAACCGCTGGAGGCGGAGGATGAGCCTTTGCTCGAAGCGGAACGCCTCGGTGCAGGCATCCTCCTCAAACAGCCGCCCACGTTCGGTGCTGTGGAAAAGGTGGCCGATGGCATCGCCGGCTTCTACCGCCGGTGCGGGCTTTGGGAATCGGATGCTTTGGGCCCGCGAAACGGCTGGTTAAGCAACATGTGGGTTCGGACCCAGACCGGCCCGGCCAGGAAACGCGGTGAGATGAGCGGCTACTACGACTTGGGCTGGGGCGAGGGAATCGCCGTTGAGATGATGACGGGGGCAGTCAAGTACTGGCAGCGCACCGGCCGGGACGATCTGCTTCCCTACGTGGATGAGATGAGCCGCAACATGGAACTCTTCAAACGCAGCCCGGGTGACGATCAGCCCTACTTCGATCGCTCCGACGGCAGGAGGTTCGGCGATTTCCTCATGGACCATGTGAGGGGAGGGCGAATCTGGAGTCACTCGCTGGGGCACATCGGGAGCCAGCTCATCCAGCTCTACGAGGAGGCGCCCGACTACCCCAGGAAGGAGACCCGCGATGCTTGGTTTGCCGTCGCCGCCTCTTCTGCACGCTTCTTCGCGAGGCAGCAGGGTGTCGAGGGCGACATATACGATATCTTCGATGACAAGGATCGCGAAGTCAATGTCAAGCCGCACCGGATAGCTGCCAGGGCGGTGGTTTGTGGATTGTGGACCCGCTTCGGTCAGATCACGGGCGAGCGAAGCTATGTGGGACGGGCATTGCGCCTCGCCCGTGCCGTGGCACCCGAGGTCGTCCGTTACGAGTACTTCAACCAGATGGTCGATGGCTTCGCTGCGCCCGAGCAGGAGTTCACCGACGGAGAGGCGCCCTACTATGTCCTGGAGGGCCTGATGCCTCTGTATGCGGCAACCCGTGACCCTGAGGTGCTGGCCTGCTGCCGCAAGGCGGCTGCCTTTGGCATCTGTTGGACCTACTTCTACAACCTGCCGAAGGCGCACGAGGGCGTTGCGCGTGGTGGTCAGTGCTGCCGGATGGACGACCTGCCGCTCCTCTACCCCATCGGCCCAGCGAAATCCGTGAAGCCATTCCTGGAGCTTTATAGGCTGACCGGTGATCCCCTATACGAGAAGATGGCGGAGGAGGCCGCCGCCTTCCTGTCCCGCTGGCAGATGGAGGCACCCGGACGGCCTTGGCATGGCGGCATGATCCATGCTCTGGCGCAGTACTGCGGGAAACATTGGGGGCCCAGCCTCGCGGGACAGGTGGATACCGGCATGGCGACCGGCAATAGCCTTGCAGCGATCGAGGCATGGCTGGCACATCTTCGCCACCGCGGCCCTTCAGAGGAGGTCCGTGTCGCCGGGGGCTGAGATCGTATGGTCGTACAGCACAATGAAGAGTGTGTGTGTACTTCTGGGAAGCGAAGCCATGGATATCGGGGCTTCCCGGGCGAAGCGGGGTCCAGCAGCTCCGCGACGCTGGGGCTCACAAAACGCCACCATGAAGGTGTGGATTTGTCACGAGGAAACTGAGGGACCTTGTCTATGCGTGATGACACGAGCGGTACCGAGGACATATTCTTCCTCATCCCTCATACGCACTGGGAGGGGGCGGTGTTCAAGACCCGCGAGCAGTACCTTGAGATGGGGCTGCCCAACATCCTGCTGGCCCTGCGGTTGCTGAAGAAATACCCCAACTACCGGTTCACCTTGGACCAGGCCTGCTATGTGAGACCTTTCCTGGAGCGGTACCCGGGGGAGGAGGCCGCACTGCGTAGCCTGGTCGAGGAAGGACGGCTGGCAATCGTGGGGGGCACGATCGTGATGCCCGATGTCAATATGCCGGGCGGTGAATCGTTCGTCCGTCAGGTGCTCTATGGCAAGGGTTACTTCCGCCGGAAGCTCGGGGTGGAGGTGACCACTGGCTGGCTACTGGATACCTTCGGACATCACGCTCAGATGCCGCAGCTGCTCAGGCTTGCGGGGTACGAGTCGTTCTGGTTCTTCCGAGGCGTGCCCGATTGGAGTGTGCCTTCTGAGTTCATCTGGGAGGGCATTGACGGCTCTCGGATCCCCGCCTTCTGGCATCCCCACGGCTATGCCGTTGCCTATGGTTCGCCCACATCGTTCCCCGAGTTTGCGCGATTCCTGAAGGACCGGTTTGATGGTCTGGAACCATTCGCACGCGGGCCGGGGCGGGCCGGACCGGCAGGGGCAGACGTGTCCAGGCCGGAGGGCCATGTGCCCCCTCTGGCCGAGGAATTCAACCGCCGACCCGACAGGCCGTTCCACCTCCAGATCGCCGTGCCCGCGGACTATGAGGCGATGGTGAGCAAACGCCGCGGCAACCCCCAGGTTGTGAGAGGCGAGCTGAACCCGATCTTCCAAGGCACCTACAGCAGCCGGATCGAACTGAAGCAACGGACCCGGGAACTCGAGCGCCTGCTGACGACCGCCGAGAAGCTGGCCGTCATCCTACAGTGCCTTGGCATTGAGTCGGACGATGATCTGCTTCGGCGGGCTTGGGAGGCGATGCTCTTCAACCACGCCCATGACTTGATGTCCGGCGTGATGACCGACCAGGTGTACGACGACACCATCAGGGGATACGATTTCTCCAAGCGGATGGCCGAAGGAGCAGTCCGCGCCGGGTTGCAGGAGCTGGTCCTCAGGATTGACACCCGGGGCGAAGGCATCCCATTGGTGGTCTTCAATGCGTTGGGCTGGGCGCGAACCGACCTGGCCATCGCCGAGGTCGGGTTCACCGATGGCGGCGTCGGGGATCTCAAGCTTTTCGGGCCGGACGGTCAGCGGCTTGCGGTACAGATCATGGAATCCCAGTCCTACGACAACGGGCTGGTTCGTGCGAAGGTGGCCTTCGTGGCCCACGATGTCCCGCCGTTGGGGTACTGCGTGTATCGCCTTGTTTCCCTGAAGTCAGCTGAGACCTCCTCGCCCGCCACTTCGTCGGACGATGATGGGGCCTTGGAGAACGAACTCTACCGGGTCGAAGTCGATCCGGCAAGCGGCGCGATAGCCCGCCTCATTGTCAAGGATGGGAACTGGGATGCCTTGGCCGGGGCCGGCAACATCGTGGCGGCGGAGGTAGACCACGGTGACCTATGGGAGCTGTATCGGCCACTGGATGGGGGCAGCCGCATTGCCATGAAGGATCGTCATCCCGCGCCTCATCCGGGCGGGGCTATCCTCAGCACCGATTCAACTGGTGTCCGAGGTGCCCTGCGCCGCGGCCCGGTCTTCTCCGAGTTCTCCGTTACCCATCCCTTCGGTGGGAATGGCCAGTTCAGCACCACGATCCGGGTGTGTGCCGGCCTGCGCCGGATCGAGTTCCAGAGCAAGCTGCTGAACAACGATCGATTCGTACGCTACCGCCTTCTGTTCCCCACCTCCATCCGGAACGGTGAAAGCGTTCACGAGATTCCCTTCGGTGCGATCAATCGGCCATCCGGCATCGAGTTCCCGGCGCAGAACTGGGTGGACTATGGGAACGGCGAACGAGGAGTCGCCCTGCTCAATCGAGGGCTTCCGGGGAACAACGTGGCAGAGGACACGATGATGCTCTCCCTGCTGCGCTCCACGCGGATCGTTGCCTATGGGTTCGGCGGCGGATATGAACCGGGCATGAGCTCCGACTCCGGGTTCGAATTGGGAAAGGAGTTGACATTCGACTACGCCGTCATTCCGCACCCAGGCGATTGGCGCCAAGCCGGCATCCATCGGGAAGGAATGGAGTTCAACAATCCACTTCTTGTGTACACGGCATCATCGCAGCCCGGTGCCCTGCCGAGTCGCTTGAGCTTCGTGCAGATCACGGATCCCAACGTTGTGGTTTCCGCCCTAAAGCCCGGTCAAAAGGGGGACGCCGTGTTGCGAGTCTACGAAGCCGCGGGGTTGCCGGCAGAGGGAGTTCGGGTGAGGCCGTCGGTTCCAGTGATCGCGGCAGAGGAAGTCAACCTCATGGAGGATCCCTGCCGAGCGCTACCTGTGGTAAACGGCATGGTGAATTTGGATCTCCGTCCCTTCGAGGTCAAGACCGTCCAGCTCAAGCTTGGGCGGATCGGTAAGGATCAGCGCGGAAGACTGATGGGGAAACGGCGTCGCGCCAGCCCTGGCCGGGCATTGCCCGGAAAAAGGATCAGTCGCTGACCATCTTCAGGATTTCCTCACCTTGCCTTCTTGACTTGGCCTCCATCGAGATGATGAAGCGTTTGAGCCCTTGGCCGAACTCCTCCCTCAACGCCTTCAGATTCTCCACCGTATCACAGGCGATGAAGACGCCCTTGCCCGCCTCGATCGTCTTGTGGTAGATGGGCCACCACCTCTTGTGGGAGGGCGGCTCCCTGCCTGATCCAGGCGTCCATTGAACCACCTTGAGCCCGGGTATCGACAGGATGTGATCGTGGTGGGGAAGCGCTCCCGGCCCGTCCCAGTGGTACATGCAGTATGAGACGCGTTCGCACATCTCCTTCAGAACGGGGACCATGAACTCACGGAACATCGCGGGTGAGATCATGGCGGAGAAATCGCACTGGAACTTCGCCATGCGCCCCGGGGCCCATGCCCAGAAGATGGAGCCACCGACCTCATCCCGGAACATGTCGTAGAGAATGTCGTAGTAATGGAAGTAGCGATCGGTGATCTGGCGAAGACAGCCTTTCACCCACTCTGGCCGTTTCCTCATGTCCAGCAGCAGATCCCTCGTGCCGCGTAGTGCGGCCAGCGTGTCCAGCCCCTCGATTAGGTCGGGGAACGCAACCAGGAACCTGCCCTTTCCCAGGGACAGCTGTTTCCTGCCAAGCCGCAGTGTGAAGTCCCAGTAGAAGTTATCCGGATCGAAATCAAACCTTGCATCCTCGGGTCGATCGATGACGGGTTCGCACCATACGGTGTCGGTTCCCTCCACGCCATGGCAGCCGAGATAGAGGGCCAGGCAGTTTGGGGCGAGGTCAGGCGCCACTGCCGGGACCGCCTCCCCCAGGAAATCAATCGTGAGAAGTGCTCGAGCCGAAAGGTTGACGCGGTAGTTGAAGTCTGTGGTGGAGTAGTTCGTCAGCCAAGCTCTTGGTTTCCGCATGGCCTTGACTCTCTCAAGCGGCTTGCGGCGAGGAGCCCTAAGCTGCATGAAGGGCCGACCGATATCGCCGCCATTCCACCAGGTGGTGAGTCGGTCACGCACCTCATCCATATCCTTACGGTACAGTAGCCCACTCATGGTTGTATCCTTCTGACGGTTTGTTGCCAGACCGCGGGCCGCCGAAATGGCCCGAGGAGGCATCGTCGCTTCCCGAAGGGCTCGACTCAATCGAGCAGGTCAGCTGATAAAGGAAATGATACCATCGGAACGCACAGAACCCGGCGATGGATCCTAGGTTCCGATGGAGGGCTCTCCTAGCGTTCCGTTGAGTAGAGCCAGCACTCGCGTCAACTTCTCCCGCATGAAGATGCCCTCGCTCCTGCGCTCCTACATAACCTTTTCAACCTTTGCCCGTGAGGCAAGCCGGGATGGGAAGTGGAATCAGGCGCTGGCGGGCTCTGACCGGACTGCTCCTTGCAGTCTTCACGGGTAGCTGCTGTCCTTGGCTGCTCGCGGGAGCCGATGAGTCGACCTCCGTCGGCAGCGTTGCGTCACCACTGAGCGAGCACCCGCTTCAGGGGGGTAAGGAGGCTTCCGCCATCGAGTTCACCCAGATCGACTCCAACTGCACCTACTACGCGACCTTCCAGAGCCACAACCAGAAGGTCGTGCAGAACGACAACGGCATCTTCATGACCTATCTGGTTGACTACACGGATGTCGCTCCCTGGCCCGGCACCTGGAGGCTTGTCAGGAGCACCGACGGCGGATCGAGCTTCCAGGTTGTGTACACCTCGCCGATGGTGGGTTCCAAGGCCGCTTGCATCGAGACCGATGAGGAGAACAACATCCTCGCGGTCTGCAGCGACGAGACGGATCCCATGAGTCCGTTCCTATTCCACCGTTTCCTTGCCAGCGATGACTACAAGGACCCGCAGATCACGAAGATCAACCAGGCTGCGAGCGGCAAGTACTCGATGATGTATGGCTCCGGCAAAGTGTACCTCTTCAACCACTACGGCAAGTTCTTCATCGTCAATGCCACAACCGGCAGGCTGATCAGCTGGAAGCAGGTCGTTGAGTTCAGCGGCCAGAACGCCACGACCCAGTATCCGCACGTCTTCATCGACGAGGTAGGCCTGCTCCACCATGCTTGGACCACCAACCACAAAGAGAAGTACCTGTACTGGGACATCCACTATGCCAACACCGCCGACGAGGGCGAGACCTGGCATAAGGCAGATGGGACCAGGCTGTACTGCCCGATCCTGCCCGACCAGAGTGGCAAAGCCGATCAGGTAATCCTCCCGGATGAGTTCCAGGTCCATACCTGGCTTTCGAACATGATCGCGAAGAATGGAAAGGTGCACTTCGCCTATCTGGCCCAGACGACTCCGCCCAGACAGCACTACGTGAGGATCGATCTGGCCTCGGGGCAGATTGACGAGAGGATCTTCCCTGAGTGGAGGGGCGAGACGATCTCGATGATGGGCCTGGACGGCTTCTTTGCCACAGGGCCGGGCACGAGCCCCCTGTACTACGTCGGGCGGGCCAACCAGACTCACATCGGCGTTCTTATCAGCCATGACAATGGCGATACTTGGCACGACCTTGCCCTTAGCGAAACCATAACGAACGGCATCTATTCCATAGGCGGGTCCCGGTTCATAACCCAGGACGACTACATCATAGGTTCCTTCACCAGCCAGTACGGAAGCCGGGGAGATCCGTACTTCTTCAAGGTCAAAGTGGGCGAGGGCGGGATGAATTGGCTCTGCGCCATCATGTTGGCGACGGTTCTGGGGACCAGAGTTGTTCGGTCCCGCTCTGAGGATGGACCAGGCTGAGAGACCTCGCCTGCGAAGGCTGGGATCAGGTTGGCAGAAGGCAATCGCGTTGCGCGCCAATTGGCCAGCCGGAGGGCACCGTTGGGTCGATGGCGGGTACCCGCGTAAGCAACGTTCAGCAATGTTTTTATCCCTACTGCGCATCCAGTTGGGTCTGAGGTATGGCCATGCGCCCAAACAGCCGCGTTCTTCTGGTGATCTGCACGCTACTGTCTGCGTGCATGTCACTGCCATGCATCTCGGCCTACCGAGTTGGGGTCAGGGCGGGTGACTGGTGCAGGTACGGCGTTTCGGACTTCCACTGGGAGTCCACACACCCGAATGCGACGATCCCGCCTGAGATGGAAGGGGGTGGTCCTCTGGACTGGGTCCGGCTTGAGGTCGTCGAGGTCTCGGGGACAAGCGTGACGGTTGAGATGACGATGCGTTTCAAGAACGGCACGGAGGAGTCCGCAAGGACCGGGGGCGATGTGGGAACAGGCATGGGCAACCTGACCTTTTTCCTGTTTCCCGCAGGACTGAGCAAGGGGGAGGCACTGCCGGCGGGGGCGATCGTGAACGACACGGTGGCCCGGACCTATGCCGGCGTGGTCAGGGAGGTGAACCTACTCAGCTACTCCTTCTCAATGCCCGGGATGTCCATGTCCTACGAGATATACTTCGATAGGGGAACCGGGATCATGTGTGAGATGTCGTTCGCGAGCGTCGTCAGTGATGGGGAATATGTGACGAGCTCATCCGTGACGGAGAGACTGATGGCGACGAACATGTTTGGCAGGGCGGACATCGCTGAGGGGTCCGGGTTCGTTGCCGTCTGTGCGGCATTCCTGCTCGCCCGGTTTCATCGACGGTCCCTGGGAAGGGCAAGGGCTTGCCGTAGCTCGGGTCAGACCTCAGGTGTCGGGAGGCTTCTTTGGTACCAGTAGGCCCAGGTGCAGGTTGCGATGCCACGGACCCTTCCGATGCCCACGGGCCAACCCTAGGCCTAGGGGCACGCCCTATGGCTGCTGAGGCTCTTGTCTGCTTTCCTTCTTCTTCCCTTCGGATCCGAGGACCTTGCCGAGGATGTCGAACGCCAACCACACGATGAAGCCGTAGACGACGCCGTTGAAGACGGCTACGACTAGGGTGGTGGCCGGAACGCCAAGCACCGGCTCCTCGATCTCTTCTACGCCCAACAGTCCGTAGATCGCCCTTCCCGGCGGCAGTTCGTCGTAGGCGAGCGTTACGAACAGAAACACAAGGAAGGCCAAGGCGAAGATCACGGCTCCTCTCATCATTCATCACCATTCCTGGCCGCGAAATGCACCCGCGGCAGCGCGACCGAATCCGAACGGGGGTATAAAAAGATGCCGGCGCGATCGCCCTCGTTCAGGCTTCTGTCTCATGCGTGCTCCGGTGCGGGCGCCGTCGGGCGTGTTGGCGGCTACGTCACCTTCTGGACCACCTTGACTGCGACGACCACGATGGCCAGCACTATCAGCACAAGGATGGCGAGTGCTATGAAGGGGACGAAGGGAGCCAGGGCCGATGGCACGTTGGAGAAGAAGGTTTTGATCAGGGTCGGGATCAACGGCAGGTTCTTGGCCCAGTCCGGCTGGGCGGTCTGGGCGGCCTCCCCGGCCTCTGCCACGTTGGACTCTGGCACGTCCCCTCCCTTGACCTTGGGCACCCCCGCGTAGTCGGTATCGAAGGTGAGGATGCCGGTCCTCATGGTCTCGTACGGTTTCCTGGGATCGAAAGCTTGGAGGTCCTCGCCGTAGAGTTTGAAGCCCTGCGTGTAGAAGTGCAGGTACCAGACCCGCTCCTCCACCTGGTTTAGGGCATACGGGGCCATCATGCGTTCCAGGGCGACATCGGATGGCCCGATTTCAAAGGTGCCGTCGGGCAGCGTGGCCGTGGATCCGGAGTATCTGATGCCGGACTTGTAGCCGCCTATCTGTTCGTCCGTCTTCAGCTCCGGGTACTTGTGGTACAGGTCCACGTGGACCACTACGCCGCCTACCGGGGGATCCACCCGCCCTGCAATGCTCCAGTTTCCCGGCTTCGTCGACTCCCCGGCCTTGGGCTTGGTCAGGGAGATGCTGATCTTGCGGCGGCTTAGCTCCAGCACAACCTGGCCCTGGCCGCTAGCTGTGTTGCTGGAGGCCGTAATGGTGACAGTCTTGCTTCCGACTTCGCTATACCGAGCTACATTCAGCGTGACTTGGGCGTCTTGGATCGGCAGCGTGCCTTGGCTGGGTTCAACCTGATAGCCTTGGACCTCCAGGCCCTGCTGCGGGGTGACGGAAAGGGAGAAGAGATCAGCTGGGCTGCCCTCTACCTTAACCTTGAAGACAACCGTGACCGTGGGGCTGTCGGAGTCGGGAGGTTCAAGGCTGCTGAGGTCCACGGCGATATGGGCCGGGGTGGGGGTGACTGCCACCTGGCAGAAGGCGACCTGGCAGCTGCCGAGAACGACCAGGAGAAGCGCCGCGACGAATAGGGTCCAGGCCTTGCCGGCCGGGGCTGCAGGCACAGGGGCTGACATGCCGGGCGGCGTAGCACGCCGGCATAAGAATCTTCGCCAACAGCCATTGTCAATCCCTTCCGCGGTTCGATGCCCCTGGCTTGGTGGAATCGCCTCGGTTGCTGTGCGTCTGGGTCCGGCACCCGTCAGGATGCTGAGGGGCTGCTGGGGGTCCAATCTATCCGGCACGATGCAGGTTCGTTCGGGTGCAAGCTTCCGGCCAGTCCAAAGATATTATAGCAGCGCGGCGACGGACGCTTCATGGAAATGCGCAGACTGGGTAGGACGGACATGCGCGTATCGCGTGTATCCTTCGGAGGGCTGTTCGTCTCCAAGGTCGGGGGCGACTACGAGCAAGCCCGCGCCGCGCTGGCAAGGGGCCTGGAGCTCGGGGTCAATTATTTCGACACGGCTCCGACCTACGCGGACAGCGAAGAGGTCATAGGTAGGGCCATGGCAGGTTCAAGGTTTGAGTACTACATATCGACGAAGCTTGGGGGCCGGCCCGATCCCTTCGAGCCCCGCAACAAGGAGCACCTTCGCATCAGCCTTCAGACGAGCCTCGGGCTGCTGAAACGCGACAGCGTTGACATCCTCATGATACACGAGCCGGAGCGACCCGGCCAGTATGACTGGTTCGAGAGCTGGAAACCTGTCACCGGGCCCGTGTGCGAGTTCCTGGAGGAATGCAGGGACAAGGGCGTCATCCGCTACACGGGCCTTGGGGGCACAACCGTCCACGAGATGGCGTACATCGTCAAGCACGGGAAGTTCGACATCCTGCTCACGGCCTTCAACTACAGCCTCCTTTGGAGGGAAGCCATGAACGGCCCCATCCCGGCCGCACAGAAGAAACGAATGGGCATCGTAGCCGGATCACCCCTGCAGCAGGGCTGGCTGTCGCGGCGCTACGACGACGTGCTGCGCAATCCCCTGCCGTGGCTGTCGCCAATCAGAAGACAGCAGCTGCTTCGCCTGTACGACCTATCGGATGAGACCGACATGCCGATTGCCGAGTTGGCCCTCAGGTTCGTCCTCTCCAATCCCCTTATCGACACCGTCCTCATGGGAGCCCGATCGGTCGAGGAGGTGGAGAAGAACGTGCAGGCCGCCGAGCAAGGCCCGCTGTCCAAGCGGGTCCTGAAGGAGCTCGACAGGATATGCGCAATGGCACCTTGCCGCCCCTGCGAAGAACCTATGTCATGTGCCTTGGGCAGGCCGGCTTACCGGGGCCCAGGGCGCCTTCGCTGATCGGCCATAGGAGCTGGTTTGAGTGAGAGCCGCCGTGGTCACAAAGGCCCGAAAGCTCGAGGTAATGGACGTCTCCGATCCAAAGCCCGGACCATACCAGTGCTTGGTGAAGATGGACGCGTGCGCGATCTGCACCGGCACCGACTCGAACATAATCAGCGGCAATTTCCCATGGCTGGTCGAAACCCCGTTCATACTGGGCCACGAATCCACCGGGGTGATCGTGCAGATCGGCGAAGGGGTACGCAACTTCAAGGCTGGCCAACGGGTTACCCGCCCGGCGGGAATCCTCCCCGGAGAGAGGCGTGACGACTTCGGGAGCAACTGGGGGGGCTTCGCGGAGCTGGGCCTCGTTGTGGACACGGGGGCGGCGAAGGCGGCAGGGCTCACGTACTCTGGGATGATCGAGAGCAGCCGTTGCCCGCTTCCCCGTGACGTCGACCCGGTATCGGCGGCCTTGTCCGTGAACCAACGCGAAATAATGTCCGTGGTGGAGAAGCTTGACGTCGGCCCGGAATCGCGGATCGTCGTGCTGGGCTCGGGGTACAATGGGTTGCTTTTTTCGCTCTTTCTCAGAACGGCGGGCGCGGGCTCCGTGTTGGTCACGGGGAGCGCGGGGCGGGAGAGAGTGGCTCGTGAAACCTTCGAGGCAGACCTATTCGTGGACTATAGACAAGGGTTCGCTGGCGGTGATATCGAGCGGCTCCTCGGAGGCAAGCCCGACTATGTCATAGACGCGGTGGGAACCGTTCGGTCCATGAGCCTTGCGCAGGCGATCCTCGGGCCCGACAGTGCCTTCGGGCGGTACGGACTGCATGAGTTCGACCGGATAGGCCAGCTGACGGAGGAGATCACGAGCCGCCATCGCATCCTGGATCTGTCGGCCAACGAGGTGTCGGCCACCGGGAAATGGCATCGGTTGTGGCGCAAAGGATTCTTCAACAGAGCGGGGATGTGTGATGGGACCGTGCCCTTGGATCAGATCGGGTCTGCGTTTGACAAGCTCGTTCGCCGGGCGGCTTTGAAAATGGTCGTAACGATGTAGGCCTGTAGGCCATCGTCTACCGCGACCTCGTTGTCCCGACCGGCCGGTACGCTCTCCTTCGCACCATCAGAGTCCACACCACCGTGCCCGCGCCCATTGCGGCGGATGTGACGAACAACCATTCGATGATGTAGATCCACAGGAAGGCCCTGTCCTTGTCTTTGATCGCCCGCTGCTGGAGTTGCTGGACCGCCGCGATTGCTTCCTTCGCTTGCTCAATCGCCGCTTCATATTCCTGGTCTCTGAAGAGGCTTTGGGCCTTCTCGTATAGGTCCTCGGAACCGGAGGTGTCGCGAGAAACTCTAGTTGCTGAGACGCCCATCATCTCAATCAGGTCGACGAGCTTGTAGAAGGATCCGACCCCCTCCCTGTAGATCCAGGACTTGTCTCTGAACTTGTGCGCCAACTCCGGGCTGGACGGCAGCCGCACGCCGGCGGCAAAGTACACGAGATAGGAGGCGAAATCCGGGGCATAGGGCCAACGGATGAACTGAATCCCCCAGGACGGCAACCAGCTTGACATGAAGCAGATGACCCTGCCCTCTCCGGGATCCCAGTAGGACAGAAGTGGCCAGCTTCCCTCGGCCAGCGTGCCCTTGGCGTTGGCCACGAGCTTGGAGCCGCCTCGGGAGCCAACGTAGTTCATCCCGAAGAGTGGGGGAGCTGATTCCCAGGGCAGTGACGAGACCATGGGCTCCTCTTCATCCACAGGATCCATCCAGATCACGACCTGGCTGGAAAGCTTGTCGACCAGACATTCGACCGGCAATATCTCGCCCACGAAGGTTGGCCCCCAAGGCGGATAGCCCTCTATGCTGTTGCCGCCGAAGGAAGCCCAGCCTCCCGTCATGCACAGCCCAATGCCCTCCTCGACCACGGAGTCGCGGAACCATCGGTTCCAGGACGGCGTCACGAGATCGACGTCCATCGCCTCAAGGAAGACCGCGTCGAACTCCGAGATGAACCGCTCGTAGGTCCTCGGCATGTAGATCCTGGCGGACCTTCTCGCTGCATCCTGCGCGATGTATCCCAGTTCGACCATCCTCCGGGCAAGTGGCACGCCCGTTACCTCCAGGAGGGGGTCTGTCTCGTAGTGCCGGGTGACGTCCTCCGGGTAGACGACCCAGCCCAGGAAGAGGAGTCTGATCTTACCCGTTTCGGGGTCCTGCTTGACGGCCCGGCCCTGCGCCGGGACAAGCATGGCGTTCCAGATGAGGCAGCAGATCACGCCAGCTACGAAGAAGGCCATCGCGCGACAACGCTCGTCGGCATCGTATGTACCTCGGCTGCCTCTTGCTGGCACGTGTTTCCTTCGCTTGTCTCAAAGAAGGACCTTCTGAAAAAACTCACTGCGGTGGGTGGGAAAGCCCGAATGGGTGACAGGCGCCTGCCCGGCATTCTGCGGCGGCCCTCGTTCGTGGATTTGCTGCCCGTGTCGGAGGGCGTTCGCGCTGCGGCCTACGGAGCTGGAGTCCCGGCTATCTACCCTCTCCGCGCGTAGCCGAAGTAGATGAGGAGCGTGCCCCCAGCTCCAAGTAGGATCCCAATCGCCACGAGCAACCTGGGCAGCCAGCCGAGAATCGGGAATTTTGCCCCCAGCTGCAGGCTCGCGTCCACCCCGGGCGATCCGTCGGCGTTCATGATGATTATGCAGTATTCACCTGACTCGGGCGTCCACTTCATCGCGGCCTCCGGGGAGCCGGTGGCGCATGCCAACCAGAAGGTCTCCGCCGTGGGGCGCCGGGAGGGGGCCGTTCCTTCGCTGGGCATGGCACGATCGAACTCGAGCCTGACGTTCCACGGGTAAACCCTCCAGTGATACTCCACAGCATAGTCGTACCGGACGTTCTCAAGATAGGCAAATGCGTCGCTGTCTCGCGCAATGCCGACGAAGAGCTCCTTGGGCGACGCCGTCCGATTTGCCATCAGCCTGACATTGACCAGATCTTCCGTCTTAAGCCCTCTGAGGAAGGGCGGCAGGTAGTCATTCATGTCCAGTGGAACGAGCTCCACGAGCAGCGCGTAGCTGTCCAGGGACACTCTGCTGGTCTTGCTGACCAGGTATCCGTCACGGTCGCGTGGGTTGCCTCCCGCCCACATCAGAAAGACGCCTGCGGCTATGAGGCCAACCGATATGACCAGGAGTATTATGCCGAATATCAACGCGAGTATCCTACCCCTTCCGCCACGGCCGCCGAGCCTCTTGCCACAGGCAGGGCAGTTCGCTGGGCTCCCCTCGAATTCAGCTCCGCATTTCGAACATTTCATGGGACACCGTCGCCTCAGATTGCCTCAGGGCCGCATGGTCGTTATATAAATTGAACTTCGCTCGGTTTGCCGGTCCCGCTGTCCGACATGCCATGTCGCCCGACGGCGCCGCGTCCACAACTCACCGCACTAGACGCAGTGTGCCAAGGCAAGCAGCCATCAGAGCTTCTTCCCACAGCCCCGGCAGAACCGAGCACCGGGTGAGCTGGCTTCTCCGCACGCAGGGCATACGATCATCCTCTTTGAGGTGGCCCTTCCGATCTCCTGCTTGGCGGTCTCTAGGCCCTTCTCAACCTCCTTGAAGGCGGCGGATACGGCCCTGTCGATGTCCTCCCTGACATCTGCTAGGACATCTTCCCAGGGAGGTTTGGCGTTCTCCCTTTTGCCCTTCGGGGTCCGGACTCCGCACCTGGCACAGAAAAGCGCGTCCTGGGGCAGCTGTGCACCACACTTCTCACAGGAAGCCGTGTACATCCCTCAGATCGTAGGGGGAAGAACGGGCATATAACTCTCGCTCAGCCGCATTCAGGAGGTTCGAATGCTCGCACCCAGGGCAGGGAAACGGTTCGTTGGGCTGCCGGACCAGGGGCAGGCTAGCATCAAGTCGTCCTTGGCCAAGAATACAGGACTCCTCAGGCTCTGGCGACTAGCGGGTCGGCCCAAGGCATGGGATCGGCGGTTGGTGCGGTAAGAAAGTCGCAGACTCCGCAGGGCCGAGTGTCGTAGTATTTAAGATGCTTGTAGCGGAGTCGGCACATCCAGGGGATCGGTTGACCTCGCATCCCATCCGAAATCTGCTCGTTGTCGTCCTAGCCGTATCGATGGTAGCCTTCATTCTCGGATGCATGGAGGAGGAGACCGAAAGCACGACCGGGGCCACAACCTCAAGTAACAACAGCAACTCTGGCGAAACCTCATCGTCCCCAATGGATGTCGAGATAACCAACGTTGAGTATCAGTGGAAGGACTACCCCGGCAACCCCTTCAGGCTGCCGGACCTCTCGGTCACATGCGACGCCATAAACTACGGTGGATCGGGACGAACGACGGTGGTGGTGGTTGCCAACGGCTCAGAGGGTCCCGTGGAAATGCGCAAGGTCATCCAGATTGCGAAGAATGGGCAAGTGGAGGTCAAGCTTTCGGGCAAAATCCCGACGAAGCCCGTGAGCATTGCGGGCGATACGGAGAGGGATCTGCTGTCAATCGTCAAGCAGCCCTCCGCGAAGGACATGGATGTCCAGATAGTGAACCTGTTCTACGATGTCACCAAATGGGTCAACACCTCGAAGCTTGAGCTGGATGTGGTGGTTCGCCTCTCGGCCATCAACTACGGGTTGCCGGGCTACCTCACGCTCGTGGTGCAGGTCGATGGCCAGGGGTTCTCGAAGACGACCGAGGAAAGGAAGCACATCGGGTGGTACCAGCAGTTGGACCTTTCCTACAGCTTCAAGCTGCCGGGGGTACCTGTGAATCTCACGGCCTACGCGAAGAGGCTAGAGAAGGATGCGTGACGCCCACCCAGGTGAACTCAGTACCGGCTAGCAAGCCTGCTTCCGGGTCGATTGAAGGATCCGGTAGCGTTCTGTCCGGACAAGGCGGGACATCCCCCTCAGAATCCGGTTTATCAGGCACTGATTGCCTAGGGAATCCGATGGGGGCTAGGGATACTGAACTCGCGGATTTCCGGAGGTCGGCCATATCGCCGTCAAGACTGCGACTCTTCTGCTATTGCGAATCCGCAGCCGTGTTGGAGAGACAGGCATCACGAGATGATCCCTGGTTGACCACCGCGGCACTTCGTGGGTTCCTGAGACATGAGATCCATGCGAAGGAACAGATCGCGCTCCTTGGACAGCTTGAGCCCGTGGAGGTCTGGACAGTTGGCGAGGCAATGGACTTTGTCGAGATCACCATCCGCAGGGCGCTGCGGCAGCGCATCATCTTGGCGAACTCGGCAAACATCCGCACCTTCTGCACGATAGTGCCTGAACTTGTACCGGGGAGGGGATGCTACGGCTATCCCGACGCCCTCGACTGCAGAAACGGCGCAAGCCCTGTGGTAGTGGAGGCCAAGTACCGGATGTTTGCCCCGCTCGGCCCTGCTTGGACGGCCGACAAAATCCAGTGCGCCGCATACCTGGCCGGCCTCGTGGAGCTTGGGTTTACTGATGTCCACGCTAGGATCGCCTACAGGGACAGCTGCGACAGGGGAGGGGACGTCAGCTTGTCCTACACGGCCGAACTGGAGGCGAAGCTCAAGGCCATCGCCAGACGCTTGGACTCCGTGGAGAAAGGGTTGGACGAGCCGGTATCCGGGGATCCCAGCAGGTGCCCTTTCTGCATGTTCAGGTACATCTGTGCTTGCTGCGATAGGCCCAAGCCTTTTCCCCCACCGGGCTAGGTCCTGCAAGTCACCTAGCGATGATCCACGGAACCGACCCTTCGCGCACCGGCAGATTCATGAGAGCCAAGATTCCGGGATATCCGGGGAGCAGGTCTGATGGGCCAAGGATCGCAACCCCAGCCGCGACCCCGGCACGCGACGGGCAATTCCCTCAGCGGATGCCGACGCTGGGGCATAATATTTTGGGGGTTCATCACCATGATCTGGATCACGGTGTTCGTTGTCGTGATGACGTTGTTCATGTCGATCGTGGAGAGGAGGGAGGCATCGCCGAGTCGCTCTGTGAGGCCGGAGCAATCTGACTGAGCTTGCGTGTCCCCGGGTTTCAGGGCAGGTTCATCTGTCGGATCTCCCTATCCGAGTAGTATGGCGGCGGACGGAGGCTGAATCCGCCGTCGACCACGAGCTCCGCACCTGTGGTGTAGCCGCTGAGTTGGTCGGAGAGCAGGAAGACCGCCGCTGGCCCCACATCGGTCTCTGGGCGTCCGGCGCGCCGGAGCGGGATCGTCTCCAAGACCAGCTTCTCCGCCCTTTTGTCACGAGCGAGATGGGCGGAAAGCCTTGTCGGGAAGAAGCCGGGAGTGAGCATATTGGCCCTGATGCCAAACGGCGCAAGCTCGGCGGCGAGCACACCCAGGTAGGCCTTCAGCGCGGCCTTCGAGGCCCTGTACGAGGCCTCCTTGTACAGCGGGGCATGCGTGCAGGTGGATCCCACGATCAGGATGCTGCCGTGCCCCTGCGAGATGAAGCGCCGGGCAACCTCGCGGCAGGCCCAGACGCAGGCGGAGAGGTTGGTGTGTATGGTGCTGAGCCATCCCTGTGTGGTCAGCTTGGACACGGGCTCGTCCCAGTGGGCCGCGGCGTTGTTGATGTAGAGGTCAAGGCCTCCGAGGCCGTCGATGGTCTGCTTGACCATGGCCATCACCTGTTCCTCCTTGCTCACGTCTGCCTGCAATCGCAGGGTCTGGACCCCGGTGGATTTGATTTCGCGCAGCGTCTTTCGGTCTGGGTTCCGGCTGGCCACGGCTATGTGGACCCCCTCCCCGGCCAAAGACAGGGCTATGGCCCGCCCGATGCCACTTCCGCCTCCCGTGACGAGAGCTATCTTTCCCTCAAGGCCAGCGTCCATCTCCATCCTTCCTCCCATCTTCCATGTCCTGCAACTCCGATCATCGAGCCCAAGCTGAATCCCGGACCGAGGCACTGCCTCTTCACTCTTTCCGTTGCCCTGACGCAATGAAGCCGTCAGAGCCGCAACAGCTTCAAGCATCACATTTGTCTGTCCGCGGCGGTCTTTGCTTTCGGTGCGAGGTCGGCGAG
>Ga0172365_10000770_pt1 | contig 22307 bp, 26 predicted proteins | sample LakKivSesite48cm_FD_114535 | JGI IMG/M metagenome (GOLD analysis project Ga0172365, IMG submission 114535) | Sediment microbial communities from Lake Kivu, Rwanda - Sediment site 48cm | ecosystem: Environmental > Aquatic > Freshwater > Lake > Sediment | place: Rwanda: Western Province, Lake... | reverse complement strand
GTGGCAGGCAATGCGAGAAAAGAGATAGAAAGCAAAACTGGCAAAAAAATTGTTACCGACAAAAATGCCAAAACCTTGCAGGCAAAAGATAAAAAGAAATTAAAATAACTATGGCAGATCAAACAACTACAATTCCAAAAGGATGGAAAATGACGACGCTGGGAGAAATTCCAGATTCTTGGCATATTTCGACGGCAGAAAAGTTTTGTTTGAAAGTTGCCGATGGTACTCACGCGACACCAAAACCAGTATTAAATGGTAGATATTTAGTTACATCAAAACATATCAAATCTGGAAAAGTTGATTTGTCTTCAGCTTATCAAATATCACAAGATGATTTTGATGAAGTAAATAAAAGGAGTAAAGTTGATCGGTGGGATGTAATTTTTTCTATGATTGGAACTGTTGGGGAAATTGCACTCATAGATAAAGACCCCGGCTTTGCGATAAAAAATGTTGGCCTATTTAAGTGTGGCGATGAGCATAAGGCAAAATGGCTTTTCTATTTTTTGAGAGGAAAAATTGGACAGGGTGAAATACAGCGAAGAATGAACGGGACAACTCAATCTTATGTAACTCTGGGAGATTTAAGAAGTTTTCCTGTTATTATTCCCAGTTCAACAGATGAGCTAAAGGCGATTGCGGCGGTGTTGTCATCTTTGGATGATAAGATTGAGCTTTTGCGCGAGCAGAACAAAACATTGGAAGCCACCGCTCAGGCAATCTTTAAGGAATGGTTTGTGAATTTTAATTTCCCCGGCGCGACCGGAAAAATGATTGATTCCGAACTTGGTGAGATTCCAGAAGGATGGAAGGTGGGAACAGTAAATGATGTCATTGAAAGATTTTCTATTACCTATCGTTGCGATCAAGATGATTTATCTCTAAAAGGTAAAACACCAATTTTTGATCAAGGGACGAATGGTCTTTATGGCTACACCGAAAGAGATGCAGATTTTCAAGCGAGCGCAGAAAACCCAGTGATTTTATTTACCAATCACACTTGCAATATGTGGTTTGTAAATTATCCGTTTTGCGCCATTCAAAATGTGATTCCATTTCGGGGTAATGCTGAATACAGCACATTTTTTGTTTTTTATATGACACTGGGCAAAGTTAAGTTTATTGAATACAAAGGACATTGGCCTGATTTTGAGCAGAAAAAACACATTATCCCAAAACCGGAAATTGCAAATCAATTTGCGGAATTTGTAAAACCTTTGCAATACAAAATTTGGAATAATAACTCCCAAGTCGAAACCTTATCAAAACTACGCGATACGCTTTTGCCGAAGTTGATGACCGGCAATGTTCGTGTAAAAGGATTTGAAGATTAAATATGAGCGATTTTATTACAACTAAGAGCATAGGAAAAGGAATCGTCGAAGTAGAAGAAGATTTTATACTTTGTGAAGAGCCAATGTCTCGACTAGTTTTTCATGCACAAATTCACAACAAGGGAATAAGAGGCAAAATAATCAGACAAAGAAGAGAATCAGCTTCTGATCAGTGGATACCAGAAAAAGCAATTGACATACGTACTTTAGAGAAAAATGAAACAATCAATTTGAGCATCGATACCGATGGAATCAAAAATCTCTACTTAGCAATAGTGAAGCTGGCGAATATTTTGAAGCAAAGAGGTGTTGAGTATGGCGAAAATAAATATGCAGTTGTTGACCCTGATCAAGTTATAATTACAGACGAAAACAAGGCGAGGTATATTAAGAAAATAATTGAGGCGGGATATGATGAAGAAATATGGAATAATCTTGCAGAGTCAAATCCTTCACTGGTTACGAAACTTTCTTATGCGCGAATACAGGCGACAAAAAAGCAAATAATTGATGAGTTAGAGGAAAGACTAACACAAGGCGGTTTTTCGGAAACAAGTGGTGATGATTCATGGCAAAAATGGATATATAAAAATAATTGGCTTTTTGGGGTTAACTATCAACAGTCAATAGAGAAAGCAAAAATAAATATTAACGGCATAATGCCAGACTATCTATTTCCAACGATAGATGGTTTTGTTGATATTTTAGAAATAAAATTACCAGACGATGAAGTGATTATAAAAGATACAAATCACAATGGATCTTGGAAGTGGTCTCCAGAAACAAACACTGCAATTGGGCAGGTCGTAAATTATTTATCTGAAATTGATAGATTAAGGCTTGAGATTGAGAAAAACATTAAAGATAAATATAGGCTTGAAATAAATCTATTGAAACCGCGCGCCTACATTTTAATTGGAAATTCAAGCACTTGGGATAACAATAAGAAAGAAGGCTTGCGAAAAATGAATTACTCGTTGCACGGAATAGAAGTTATTACCTACAAAGAATTAGTAAACAGAGGAAATCAATATTTAAAAATTGAATTATGAGCAAAATATTTGAATCAACAATTGAAGAATTTGTAATAGAACTCCTGCAGAATCAGGGCTGGCAATATTTGTCGCCCGAAGAACAGGAATTGGAACGGCCAAATTTAAATGAAGTGGTTTTGAAAAATCGTTTGAAACAAGCGATTGAAACAATCAATCCCACCATTTTAGAAGAAGCACGCGAACAAGCTCTGCGCCAAGTTTTGAATTTACCAAGCCAAAATTTGATTGATAACAACGAAGCATTTCACCGACTACTCACCGAAGGTATAGAAATTGAAGTGATGGGCGAAGAAGGAATCAAGGGCGATAAGGTTTGGCTGGTTGATTTTGCGCATCCGGAAAAAAACGAATTTTTGGCGTGCAATCAATTTACTGTTATTGAAAATAACATCAACAAACGCCCCGATGTGGTTTTATTTGTGAACGGCTTGCCTTTAATTGTGATTGAATTAAAGAATCCGACTGACGAAAACGCAACTGTTGCCAAAGCATTTACACAACTACAAAACTACAAAAATGCCATTCCATCACTTTTTTATTACAACGCCGCCCTCGTAGCATCTGACGGATTAGATGCGCGCGCCGGTACAGTCTCGTCTGATATTTCCCGCTTCCTTGCGTGGAAATCAAGCGATGGTTTCAAAGAAGATACTGCAACAACGCCGCAAATTGAAACCTTAATTAAGGGGATGCTTGGAAAAAATGTTTTGCTTGACCTAATTCAGCACTTCATAGTTTTTGAAAAAAGCAAAAAAGAGGACGCAAAAACGGGTTTGTTTTCCGTTGTTAATATAAAAAAGATTGCCGCTTACCATCAATATTTTGCGGTCAATAAAGCAATCGAGGAAACCTTACGCGCAACAAGCGAGCAAGGAAACGGCAAGGCAGGTGTGGTATGGCATACGCAAGGAAGCGGAAAGTCGCTTTCAATGGTTTTTTATACTGGAAAATCAGTTTTGGAATTAAATAATCCGACAATCGTAGTTATTACAGATAGAAATGATTTAGACGATCAGCTTTTTGATACTTTCGCTTCCTGCAAGCAATTGCTTCGTCAAGAACCGGTGCAAGCTCACAATCGTGAAAATTTGAAAGAACTTTTGCGCGTTGCCGGTGGCGGTATAATCTTTACTACCATTCAAAAATTCTTTCCGGAAGATGGATCGGCAAATTTTGATTTATTATCTGAAAGAAAAAATATCATTGTTATTGCGGACGAGGCGCATCGCAGTCAATATGGATTTGGTGCAAAAACTTCCGAGAAAAATGGTGAAATTATCACTAAATACGGATTCGCAAAATACTTGCGCGACGCTTTGCCTCACGCCTCATTTATTGGATTTACTGGAACACCGATTGAAAAAGAAGACGCATCTACTCCGGCAGTATTTGGCAATTATGTTGATGTGTATGATATTGCTCAAGCAGTAGAAGACGGCGCAACTGTTCGTATTTATTATGAATCTCGCCTTGCGAAAGTTCACTTAAGGCCGGAGGAAGCGGCAAAACTTGACGAAGAAGTTGAGGCAATAACTGAAGGCGAAGAAAGCACGGCGAAAGAAAAAGCTAAAGCAAAATGGGCACAATTAGAAGCGATTGTCGGACACAAAGATAGATTGAAAGTTGTTGCGACAGATCTTGTTGATCATTTTGAAAAACGGCGCGAAGCATTTGAGGGTAAAGGAATGGTGGTTTGTATGAGCCGAAGAATAGCAGTAGAACTTTATGAAGAAATTATCAAAATTCGTCCTGATTGGCACAATAAAGATTTAAACAAAGGTGCAATTAAAGTCGTGATGACTTCGTCATCGTCCGACCCTGAAAATTGGCAAATACACAGCACAACCAAACAAGACAGGAAATCTATTGGCGACCGCTTCAAGGATGAAAACGATGAACTAAAATTGGTAATCGTGCGCGATATGTGGCTCACCGGTTTTGATGTGCCGTGTTTGCATACGATGTATGTTGATAAGCCGATGCGCGGACACAACTTAATGCAGGCAATTGCTCGCGTGAATCGTGTGTTTAAAGATAAACCGGGTGGTTTGATCGTTGATTATATCGGCATCGCTTCGGATTTGAAAACAGCACTTGCGACATACACGCAAAGTGGTGGCAAGGGTGCGCCAACACTTGATCAGAATGAAGCTGTCGCGGCGATGCTTGAGAAATTTGAAATCGTTGAGCAGATGTTCAATGGTTTTGATTATAAAAAATATTTCGAGGTAGATACGAGGACAAAACTTACGATTATTCTTGAAGCACAAGAGCATATTCTTGGGCTAGAAGATGGCAAAAATAGATATACAAAGCAAGTTGCGTTATTATCACAAGCTTTTGCTTTGTCCGTGCCAAATTTAAAGGCAATGGAAATCAAAGATGAAGTTGGATTTTTTCAAGCGGTAAAGGCGCGATTAACAAAATTTGAATCGGTTGGAACGGGAAAATCAGATGCGGAAATAGAAACCGCTATTCGTCAGATTGTTGATAAGGCCGTAGTTTCAGAGGGTATTGTCGATGTTTTTGATGCGGCAGGAATTAAAAAGCCGGACATTTCAATTTTATCTGATGAATTTTTAGCAGAGATTCAAGGAATGGAAAGAAAAAATCTGGCTTTGGAGTTATTGAAAAAATTATTGAATGATGAAATTAAAATTAGGATGCGAAAGAATTTCATCCAAAGCCGAAAATTGTCGGAAATGTTGGAAAGCGCAATTAAAAAATATCAAAATAACCTTTTGACAGCGGCTCAAGTTATCGAAGAATTGGTAAAGCTCGCAAAAGATATTCGCGAGTCGGATAAACGAGGAGAAGCGTTGAATCTTGGAGATGATGAGTTAGCTTTTTATGACGCACTTGCTAACAACGACAGCGCGAAAGAAGTTATGGGCGATAAACAATTGGCCGCAATCGCAATTGAGGTCTTTAGAAGCGTAAAAGGTAATGCAACAATCGACTGGACATTAAAAGAAAGTGTTCGCGCGCGATTGCGTCGTGATGTGAAGAGAATTTTGAATCGATATGGCTATCCGCCGGATCAGCAATTGTTAGCCACTGAAAATGTTTTGAAGCAAGCTGAGTTAATGGCAGATGAGTTGAGCGCATAATTTTTGAAGCGGCGCGCCAATGAAATTGGCACGAAATTCGGCGGCGGCGGGGCGGAGCGTCAAAATTCAGCGTTCGGATTTTCGCGAAAAAAAGTTCGGATTTCGTTCAGGGTTCGGAGCAATCTTGGATTGTGAGAGTATATTTCTCCCATATCCTTTGTATCTATTGGCTTTTTAGCAGGTTCTAACCTTTCTTTTATCTCACGAACCTCCAAAGCCATTGATTTTATTGGGAATAGCAATTTATCCCAAGAAATAAACAGTTTTTTATCTTTTAGTATGAGGTCCGAACCTAGTGTGGCAAAAATCTCTTTCTTTGCTTCAAGTGTGTTTGGATTTTCAATATCTGCAAAAATGGTTGATGCTTTTTCTGCAAAGTTGAAACCTCGTTCGGCTACTTCAAGCCAATTATCAATTCTTTTGTCTGTATCTTTGAGAAGTTCTTGAAACTTTGATTTTTCAGATAGCAATGCTTCTTTTCTGTTTCTGAACTCATCCTCGTCAATTTCTCCGTTTGCACGCATATCAATCAAGTTATCAATCTTTCGCACACTCGCATCATAACTACGCCTTTGTGAGCCATATATCTTCTCTCGGTCTTCAATTTCTTTTGAGTTCTGTTCTTTCAAGCGTGATAAAGCCCACTCCTTGAAATCGGCAGGTATTTCAATCTTTCCAAGCTCTTCGGCAATCTGCTTTTCAAGTTCCTTTTCTTCAATACTTTTTTGAGAACAGTTCTCATCCTTTCTTTTTGTGCAGTGATAGTAAGTGTAATTGTGAACATTGCCGTTTTTCTGTCGCTTCACTTTTTCTTCGGCAGTAATCATAGCTCCACATTCTCCGCACTTCATTGGACCTCGGTATACAATCTCGTGCTTCTTTTGTCGTGGAGTGCTTTTTCTTCCAAGAAGAACTTGTATTCGTTCATATTCGTCTCGTGTAATAATCGGCTCGTGTTTGCCCTTGTAGAAATTACCGCTTTTTCTCGGATATTCAAAAACCCCGTAATAAAAAGGGTTCTGTAGTATCAGGTAGATGTTACTCAAGGCAAGTCCTTTATTACCACTTTTGGTCTTGAAATTAAGATCAAATTTAAGCCAATGAAATAGTTTTCTGCCGGACCATTTTTCATAAGCCACTTTCTCAAATAGCTGTTTTACTATCGGCGCTCGTTCGGGATCAATAATAACTTCGCATTTTCTGTCCGACCGTCTTTCGTTTATATATCCGACGGTAGCGGCTCCGGGGCGTAATCCCATCTCGCACCTTGTTCTTAACCCTCTTTTTACATTAACGCTTTTATTGTCGTTCTCGAGTTTCGCTTGAGAGCAGAGGATCATAAGAAGAAACTTCTCGTTCGGCGAATTTTTGAATTGTTGCCCGTATGTCCTTATCTCAAGTAATTTAGCTTCGTCCATTAGGTCAACGACAGATCCCAGGTCGCCTGCGTTTCTGCTTAACCTGTCTGGCGCCCAAGTCAGTATGCCGTTATATCTACCACGCCGGACATCTTCCAATACCTCCTTAAATACCGGCCTCTGTCCGGACTCTTTCGCCGAGTGTGATTCCCGCCTTATATCAATGACGGTTAATTCATCTCGGTCGGCAATCGCAAGCATTTCTTTTACTTGGGACTCGATGGATAGGGCTTGCTTCTCGTCTGATTCGGTAGACTTTCTGGCATACAATACATAATGGATCTTGGCTCTAGGCGCTTCCGTCCTAACACCTATACTGCCTACATTCTGTGTTTCCATGTATATATTGATGACGCAGATCAGCTCTTTTGCTAAGACTATGCAGAACTAGGGAATCGTTGCATATCGGTGTATGCCTAGCCTATGTCTTGACAGGTATCCGATAATGTGATATTACTAACAGCAGTTACACTAACAACCAAATAATGTAAGCCTCTATTCCCAAAGGGGATAGATGGTACTGACCAACGGTCAGAGAGAGGAGCTATTATGAAGTATTCAGAATTGTCCTTAGGCACCATTGAGGCGATAGTGAACAAACTCGGAGGCATGGAAGGCGTGCAAGCTTTTCTCCGTGATGAACTCGTTCTAGCAGAAAAAGCAAAACAGACCCCTACTCCGTGGAGAACTATCAAGCTTGGAACCGAAAAGACGACCGACGCCTTGAAGAAATCCCTAAAAAAAGCAGACTGCTGTATCAGCAATTGGGCAAACGACATCATTAACCAGCCCACCTTCGCACTGAGCGAAAGCGAGAAGGAACTGGATCTCGTGGTTCTCTCTGTGGGCGAAGGCCTGGGCTTCGAAGAAGGAGCTTGTTACAAGGACATCTGCGAAAAAGCCAAAAAGCGGGGATTGCAGCTCTGCCCTCCCGAAGTCGGACCCCAACTCCGACTGCAGTACACCGACCAGCCGAAAGGCGAATGGCTCATTGTCGCCATGGAACCAATTACCGGTTCGGATGGCGATCTCAGGGTGTTCAACATCGAGCGGGACGGCGGCGGTAAGCAGTGGCTCAACAGTAACTACGGTGATCCCGGCAACTTCTGGAGCAGCGACTACCGCTTTGTGTTTGTGCGTAGCAAGTAGCTTTGACCTTTGCTCTATGATTCTTGGATCCCTTGATCCCTTAGGACTTAGTCCTTTGACCCCCTGTCTGCTTTGCCGGACTGGGGGTTTTTCGTATCAATCTTTTGAAATGCAAGTATAATTAAAGCGGAAGTAGGTGAATTTGCGGAAGACTACGGTTTTTTGCTACCGAACCCAGTATCCATACATCGAGAATATCCACGACTAAGGTTCTGGATAGTGTGGCGTATGTAGACACTTCAAAAATGAAGATACTTGGTATATAGCGTTAGGGCATTAAGATGCCGGATAAGATACAACCCCAAGAGTATTCAAAGGGCGGTGGCGCAGAAGACGCTCTATACGGCAACCGATTCGGATGGCGATCTCAAGGTGTTCAACATCAAGCAGATCGGCAATAGGGCAGATTAAGATAGAAGTGGTTCATGTCCCCTCATTTATTAAAGAAATCACAAATCACCTAGAAACCATGAATCCTTATACTATTGGTATTTCTGAGACGCTACCTCTGCTTAGAGCGATACAATATCATCCTTTTATAGAGAGCGATAAACATGCCACTAAAACATACCGATATTCAACAAGAAGACTCTAAGAGGGATAAGATAGTTGAAAGAAGAAAAATCTGGCTTATCTCGCTTTTTGTTTTTACTCTCTTCATTATTCTCTCCATAGTATTTTCTGATAAAAGTGATACCACTTATCAGCAAAGCAGTATTAATCAGCAAACAGAAACAAGTAGTATCCCGTATTCCAACGATAGCGACAGGGCAGCTTTATGCGAAAATGAGAGCCTTAAAGAATATGGGGAAGTAGATAAATGGTTCTACTGTGGATGTTATTGTGGAATTTATATTGATGATTTAAATCAGTTCGATAGTTGCAACAACGAATGTGTGTCATCTCGTAAGTAGTATTAGAAAATCGCAACAATCTCTGCTCAAAGACCTTCAGAATACTAATCTAAAACATCCTTACAGAGCTTTACCGATTTTGGTTCTGGCTCAAAGACGTGAGCAATCAAAACTTGGTTCGAATCCCGCATGGAATGAGGGTGTTTTCGGTTCGATTCCCGTAGGGGAGAACAGGAATCGAACTAGTGTTAGAATAGAAACATGAAATGGGTTGGTATCAGCGGTGGCTGGCGAAAAATAAATAGTGAGATTGAAGAAAAAGTTAGAGAAACCGTTAGGGAAATTATTTTACGTGGCGATGGTATTGTCTCCGGTGGAGCGTTGAATGTGGATTATATTGCACTCGATGAAGCGTTAAAACATAATCCAGAAGCCGATAGAATAAAAATCTTTCTGCCGACAACATTGGATAAATATGCAGAGCATTACAGAAAACATGCCAAGTTGAGCAATATCACTTCCCAGCAAGCCGAAGGCTTAATTAACCAGCTGTCGCACTTGAAAGAAGTAAACAGGAATGCGCTGATAGAAAATCCCGACACTGACTTTACGGAAGAAAACAAGAAAGACAGATATTACGAAAGAAACCTTGAAGTCGTAAAGGCATCGGACGAGTTGGTAGCTTTTCACGTTAAGTCTGAATTGAGTGAAGGGCTGGGGACTCAAGACACTATTAATAAAGCTAAGGAGAAGGGGATACCGGTTAATGTTTACGAATTTAATATCTATTAATTGGTTCGGCATTTTTAGAAAGTAAAACATTGACATACTATCAATAATATTTCATATTGTCGCTAACATTAAAAACTGATTAGGGTGGACCAATCAGAGATGAGGAGGTAAGGCGATATGTCATTATGTCCTGTATGCGGCAAGTATCTATGTGACCACACGCCGTCAGAGCGAGGTCAGACACAAGGGGAGATGGAGAGGCCATTAAATAAGGAAGAACTGGCTATTCTACAACAACATCCCTCTCAGGAATTCAGTTCTGAGAAATTAGCGGTCGCCCAGAAAAACGCGCACTTAGAGTGATATTAAAACCCCTCGGTCAATCCGGGGGATTTTACTATCCGATGGTTAGTTCGAATAATTTACTATCACGCAGTACCTGTTCCACAAATCCGCCATATAACCACTGTCAGATAGGATGGTATAATATTATTATGGGAGTGGAGCAAAATAATTTAAAAACCGACAAGGTATGCCAGTTATTCGGCGCAATATAATAAAATATGTTCAATATAATAGAGAATCACAATCATTTTAGTATTAATGGATGGAATCCACGGACTTGGTTTAAAAGAGAAAAACTCTCAAAAGAAACAGTCAGAATACTATTTGTCGACGATTTGTCTTTTCCAATAGTAGAAAATCTGTCCAGAGCTGGTTATAGCTCCAAAAGAAAAAAGGACATCAAGGATGTTGATGATGCGGATGTAAAAGACAGACACATCATCTTTGTTGATTATGATGGGGTAGGCAAAAATTTTTCAGAAACTCATCAGGGAGCAGCGCTCGTAAAAGCCATTAAGGACAAATATGGTTTGAGCAAATTTGTTGTGCTCTACACGGATCAGATATCAATACCATCTGAAACGAGCATGAATGATCTATTTAAAATTGCTGATTCCCATATGAAGAAAAGCGGCTCGAACACTAGTGATTTTATTGAAAAAATCGAGGAAGGGATAAAAAGAATAAAATTGTGATCTATTATGAGATTAAAAATGATATAGGGAAGGTTGTTATTAGTAATATAAAGGATTTTTCGCAAGAATATAATTATCGTAATCAAAAAAACTTTTCTGATCATATAAAAGGTATTGGATGTAAAGGAATTTATGAGGTAGTTGACAACATTAGCGTTTGGTTAGTTATTGAGGACGAAGATGATCTTTTAAAAAGTTCTAAATTATTGCGTCGCACCTTTGATTTTTATAAAAAAATTGCCATCGGTATTTGCAAACAACAGCGCGAGCAATTATCTGGTACTAGACATATTCTGCCAAGTATACATACGCAAATGACGCAAGAAATAGATCTTTTTACTCAAGATAATCCTGGGTTATTTTATGGTGAGAGTTTTAAAGCTTCCAAGCGAAATATTTCTGATTTTGCTCAAGATAGACCAGATGACACAGCCCGTTTAATTGTAAATATAAATAAATTAGTTCTCGATATGGGAGCTCATTTACGCGGAATAGATATTATTCATTTTGGAAAACAATATAGTCCTGAAATTAAAAGCGTCAGAGTTAAGCAGGCTATATTAAATCAATATGCGTCCTTTGCGAGTGGTTTTGATGAGGCCTTTCTTAGTATAAAAGTAAACAACATTGATGATGATGCAACTGTCATGGTTGATAAAAATATGTTTTGTCTTGTTATGTATAACTTACTATCAAACGCGTTGAAATATTGCATGCCGGAGTCGGAGGTAAGATTTAATTTTTCAAACGAAAGCAAAAAACTTGATGTCTCAATGATTAGTCTTAGGATAGAGTCAGATGAAATACAAGATATATTTAATGAAGGCGTAAGAGGTAAACATGCGAAGACATCTAGTGGCTCAGGTATAGGTCTATTTGTGATTAAAAATGCTCTTGAAAAAATGGGGAAGAAACCCATGCTAATAGAACCGAACTATCAAAAAAACAGTAATTTAAATGGCGAACCGTATGTGGAAAATCACTTTCATTTTGATTTAAGCTAATTAATAACTGCTTATTTTTTTAGAATTGGTTAGTTTCGGTTACTAAGAAGACAAAATATTTTACAGAGCTTTACCGATTCTGGTTCTGGCTCAAAGACGCGAGCAATCAGAACTTGGTTTGAATCCCGTATGAAATGAGGGTGTTTTCGGTTCGATTCCTGTAAGGAAGGACGGGGCTCGAACTCGTGATATAATCTCTGGTAATGAGCAAGTTTCTAAAAGAAAACTGGTTTAAGCTATTTCTATCGTTGAGCATAGTTTTTGTTTTCTATTGGATAGAAATCAGACCTTCTTTTATAAGGAAGGAGTGTAGAAACGAAGCAGAGGATAGCGTTAATCGAGTTTGGCCAATAGGGGATTATTCTAGTGAGGATGAACCTCGTTTATACGATATTTTCTATCAGAATTGCATCAAGGGGATATATGGTTTAGAGAAATAAACTCATGAGGGAAAAAGCAAAAGTTTGGTTTAAAGAAAATTGGTTTAAGATTGGAATCTTAATCATCTTTATAATCACTATTACTAGTGCTCTATATTGGGTTGGGTGGAGAAATCCACACATTATAAAAAAATGTCAATCGCTATCTATGGACAAAGCAGAAAGTATTAAAGGAGATAGAATTGATGCTATCTATTACTATGAAAAGTGTCTAAAAGAAAACGGATTGCAACAATAAAAATATATCCACGTTGCGGTGGGATTCGAACGTTGAGCAAGATCGGGAAAACATTATAAATGGTCTCTCGTGTAGGAGGATATTATAAACCGTGGGTTTCTAAGGCGGAATGAGCCTATAGCCGAGCGGAGCCGCGAGATTCCTACCGAGGGAACAAAATATTTAAGTGTACAAGTTACTCACTACTTTTTATTAGATGTTATTGTTATAGTTAAGTTACAAACGTAGTCACAGTCGATGGCTATTGACAAAAACTTAATATGTGTTAAAGAGTAATCTCTATGAGAATTTCAATACCAAAACTCAAGGCTATGATTCTCTTCTTCGCCAGCAATACTGACGAAAGATTACTAGGAAAGGTAAAGTTGATGAAACTATTCTACTTTACAGATTTTACTTCTGTTAAGAGAACAGCATCTCCAATTACCTTTGATAGATATATTCATTTAGAACACGGTCCAATTCCGTCAGCCATCTTAAACCTAGTAAATGCAGTTGAAAGCGATATAGACAACGCTATTTTATCTGACACGTTTTCTGTAGAAATAAGAGAAGGATCTAATCAAAAAAGAATAGTTCCTACTAGAGAATTCTCTAGTGATGATAAGAAATATTTTTCGGAAAAAGAGCTCGAAATAATGACTGGGGTATGTAACAGATTCAACGACAAAACGGGAAAATTTATAGAAGAAGAGTCTCATGGCGAAGCTGCTTGGAGTATGACTAGAGAAACGGAGGAAATATCATATTCTCTAGCTGTTAATGATAGTGATTGTTTCGTAGATAAAGAAGATATAGATCTCTCATTAGAAATAATGGGATAGTTTTTATGATAAATTTCGGGACAATATTTAGATACAACGGACAATACTTTGTTTACCTGATTGAAACGGAAGACGTCTTATTTGCTGCCAGAATTATTGATAAAGACAAGACTAAACAATTAATTAAGAAGGTAGGCAGTCCATCAACTAAAACTGATGGAAAAATATTATATTGCTTCGTTGTTCTTTCTACTAATGGCTTTGAAGACCAAGCTGCTCACTACGGTCAGCCGAACCTTTCTAAAGGTATTTATTGCGACGTTGTCGGAGAATTAAACGAAAGAGATTTTAACGAACTTAAGGATGAGATAAAAACGGACCCAGCTTCCCCAATCATTCTTAGAGAAACAATCAGTAAGTTATTTCCATAACTGTTATAACCGACGAAGCATTTGAGTCAGCCTGTAGGGCTTATGACAAATAATTTACATCAAAATGCTCTATTTAATAGAGAAGTATTCTGGAATTAAGTGATTTTTGATATCGTTAAAAAGTATGCCGAATAACGGAAAATCCAAGTGGGAACGTATAGAGGTTTTCTTTGAATTCCTCATCTTCGGAATCGTTGTCGGGATCGTTGAAGACCTGATTGCCGTTAAAGTCGCGACGGACGCTCCCATCACTCCGCATGTTGTCGGAGTCGTTATCCTGGTCGCCATTCCGTTCGCTTTTCTCGGCGAAGTTTTGGTGGACCGCATAGACTTTATCGCCGTTTTCAAAAAGATTTTCAGAAAATAAACATGATTGAAATAGAAAAGACTTTTTTAATCAAAGAGATTCCCGTTGACCTGTCTTTAGTGAAGTCGGAAGAAATCAAACAGGGATATATTTCGCCATCTCCGTCTCCGCTCCGAATAAGGCAAAAAGGGGAGAAGTTTGAGCTGACCAAAAAGATTCCCCTGAAAGAAGGCGACTACAGTTCGGCGGAGGAGATAAACATTTATCTCACCGAATATGAATTCAACAAACTCTGGCCGTTAACAGAGCGGATGCTGGAAAAAACCAGGCATTACATAACCCTTGACGGGGGACTGACCGCCGAGCTTGATGTCTTTGAAGGAGCTCTTGAGGGACTTTCATTCGTTGAAGTTGAATTCAACTCACAAGAACAAATGGACTCCTTTGTCCCGCCGGACTGGTTCGGAAAAGACATAACGCAGGAAGATTTTTCCGCGAACGCCTGGCTTGCCGGAAAAACATTTGAGGATGTAAAACAATTTATAAAATGAAATCAAAAGTAAAAACGAGCGTCTTTATCATCGCAATACTGCTCGGAGCGACCCTCGTGGTATTGGGCGGATACGACGATAGCCCCGGAGCGCAGGCTATCGGGCTTGCCGCCGCCGTTTTCGGCATCGTCGGCATAGTGAAAAGAAAGATAAAAGGTGACAGATCGGGGAAATAGCTGATATAATCTGTCATAATGGCAAAAAGAAGCACCGGCGTGGGCAAGATGAAAAAGACCCACTCCCACAAAACAAAAAAAAGATTGGAAGCGAAAAGGGCGATGCTCGCCGCTAAAAAGGCAAAAAAGAACAAGCGGTAAGAGGGAATCGTGGACGGGAAAAACAGGAACGACGTCAGAATAGGCGCCGAAGTGGATATCGTGCTTAAAGCTGACCAGCGCTCGGGTAGGCTCACAAGAGGATTTGTCGCCGATATCCTCACTAATTCCGCTTTCCACCCCCATGGAATCAAGGTCCGTTTGAGGGATGGCCAAGTGGGGAGGGTTCAGAACATAGTCGGTCTCTCCGCTTGACAGACCGTAAACTGAGTGTTTTTTTAAAAAAACAAGCTTAGATTAAATCCGGGCTGTAGCTCAAAGAGGCGCCCGGATTTTTTATCGTCTTATGTATCGCAAAAGAAACAATTCAGCCGGAAGAAGCAGATTCCAGTCAAAACCGAGAGGCCGCCGCGAGACCGCCGGTTTTTGCGACGAATCCAGGTTTATTAAAAAAGCTTCTCCCGCGAAACCCTTGGAGGTGGCTGAGGTAAAACATCTCTTTGCCGATTTTGAAGTCTGCTCCCACCTTAGAGAAAACATCGCCGCCAAAGGCTATACCACGCCGACTCCCATCCAGGACAAGGCTATTCCGGAACTGCTTGAGGGACGCGACCTTATCGGTATCGCGAACACCGGCACGGGAAAAACGGCGGCTTTCCTTATTCCGTTTATTGAAAAAGCCGTTAAGAACCACAAGGAAAAAACCCTCATTCTCGCGCCGACGAGAGAACTTGCCGAGCAGATAAATATTGAATTCCGGGATTTTGCCAAAGGCTTTCCTCTTTATTCCACGCTCGCTGTCGGCGGAATGAACATCCGTCCGCAGATAAATTCGCTCCGGAGGGGTTCGTCTTTTGTCATCTGCACGCCTGGTAGGCTCACCGACCTCGCGAAGAGAAAGCATTTGAATATGCATGAATTTACGAACGTCGTTCTGGACGAAGCGGACAGGATGCTGGACATGGGCTTCATCGCCGACATCCGCCGTATTCTTTCCGAATTGCCGAAAGAGAGGCAGACCGTATTGTTCTCGGCGACTTTTTCCAAAGAAGTGGAATCGCTCATTTCGGCTTTTCTCGTTAACCCCGTGACTATCAAGACCAAAACAGGGGACACCGCCGCGAATATTGACCAGGACGTTATCCGTTTTAATTACCGAGAGGAAAAGATGGATATTCTCCATGACCTCCTCATCAAAGAAGAATTCAAAAAAGTTTTGATTTTCGGCGAAACCAAACGGGGCGTTCAGGACATCCACAAGAGTCTTTCCTCAAGAGGATTCAAGACTGCTTCCATCCACGGAGACAAAACCCAGAGCGAAAGAAGGACCGCTTTGAGGCTATTTAAAGAAGAAAAGATAAACATCCTCGTCGCGACCGACGTTGCCGCGAGAGGCATAGATGTTCCGGATGTTAGCCACGTCATAAACTACGATTTACCCCATACTTACGAGGACTACGTTCACCGCATAGGACGCACCGGACGGGCGGAGCGCAAGGGAACGGCGCTCACCTTCGTGAAGACCAGGCATAGTTAGTTAACCCGCAAACGCTCGCTATTCCCGAGGGAACGAGAGCAATCTGGACCGATGAAATTCGGCCGGGCACGCGGTTACGAGAAAAGAGAGCTTTTGCTCTGACCTGTTTTTGGGAGAAAAAACGTCGTTAAATAAAAAGTTTCAGTAAAACAAAATGGAGTTTATTCTATTCGCTATTATCGCTTTTGTGGGCTGGGGATCCGGAGATGTCTTCGGAGGCCTTGTTTCGCGAAAAATCAAAGGCTATTCCGCGGCTTTTTGGCTGTATTTGTTCAGCTTTTTGATAGCTTCTTTTTTTGTTCCCATGTTTTGGAACGAGCTTAGCGGCATAAGTCCGCAAATGTGGCTGCTGATACTGGCGCTCAATTTAATAGCGCCAATTCCGACGGTGGCCCTGTTTGAAGGAATAAGACTGGGCAACGCCTCTTTGGCGGGGACTATTGCCGCTTCTTTCGCGGCTTTAACGGTGGTGCTTTCCGTGATTTTTTGAACGATAAATTATCGGTTATTCAGGCCATCCCCGTTGTTATTATCTTTATCGGCCTGATAATGTCTTCCCTCAACTTTAAATCGTTAAGTATTAAAAACATCTTAGCCGATAAAGGAGTCATCTACGGCTTGGTGGCCATGCTCCTGTGGGGAATATTCTATACATTCATAAGAATCCCAATAAGAGAGGTCGGCTGGTTTTGGCCTTCATATTTAAGCAGCTTAAGCATCCCGGTGATTTTGCTTTATATGAGATTTAAAAAAATAAAACTGGAGAAACCCCGGGGTTTTAAAATGACCCTGTTTTCTCTTCTGAACACCATCCTTTTGACCGGTGGCACTTATGCTTACAATTTCGCGGTAATGAAGGGGCAGACGGCCATAGTCGCTCCCATCGCCGGTTCGTATCCGGTTCTTTTCGTTATCCTTTCCAGATTTGTTTTCAAGGACAGACTTAACAAACAACAGCTTATCGGGATACTTATAACCGTTTTGGGCATAGTTGTTTTATCCGTTTTAAGCGTTTGATTTAACACGTGATTACGTGCTAAAAAGCCGGTGTTGAAGGCCGCCGGCTTTTTGACATTAAACAGTTATTTTAAAAAGGAGGGTTGGTTGTAATGGAAGCCAAAAACAAGGCCTTATCCCTTAACAGAGTCGTTCCGGCGCTCATAATGCTCGCGCTCGCGGCAGTCATCGTCTGGCTTGACTCGTTCTGGCTGGGAATCGCGTTTGTCGTTCTGGGAATCGTGGCTCAAATGGAAATGAAGGCGGTTTACGAAAAGGTGATCGCCAAACCTTATTTAGTTATCTGTCTTATTCCGCCTGTCTTGTTCGTTCTCTGGATCGCTTATGGACCGCTTGATTTACCCCTGTTGACGATAGCTCTGTGTTTTCTCGCCGTGCTTCTCGGGTTACTGAACTGGAGGCGCCTTATGTCTACGCTCTTGGCCGCCGTATACCCCGGTATCCCGATGTTTGCTCTTGCTGCCTTATGCCTTCTTGGGACGTATGGAACGGCGGCGGAAAAGCCTCTCATCCAGTCGTGCATCATTTTTGTTGTCGGGGGAGTGGCCGCGGGAGATATTGCCGCGCTCATCATCGGCAAAAGATTCGGGAAAAGAAAACTGTGCCTGGCGATAAGTCCCGGCAAAACAATTGCCGGGCTCGTTGCCCAGCTTATTGCGACGCCGCTCTTTGTTTGCGGGGTATGGTTTGCCGTTAAGGAGTGGTTCTGTCCCGGATTCCCGATAGGCGATGCCCTGATCCTTGGGATATTTTGCGGGCCGTTCGCTGTTGTCGGAGACCTTTATGCTTCTTGGTTAAAGCGTAAAGCCGGTATCAAAGATTTCGGCAAAATCCTGGGAGGGCACGGAGGAGTGCTTGACCGCTTTGACGGCATGAGCTTCGCGGCGCTCTTCGCCGTACTATGGTTTGTTTCCTGGCAACCTTTTTACTTTTCGTGATTTTAAACACCGCCATCCGCCTAAAGCGCGTGGCGGTTTTTTATACTATCCTGTCCGGATTGTCGTAATAAGTCTTTCGGGCGCTTTCAAAGACCTCTCTTAAAACGTCTTTCACGAAAGGGGAACTTGCCGATATGAACTGCTCCATCTTTTCGCAAAACTGCCCGTAAGTTACGCCATAAGACTCATAAGGCCTCCAATCGTCCATTTCTCCCAAAATAACCGCCTGCATTTTGTCTACGCTCCAGACGAACAAGGCCTCTTCATCCAAGGTCTCGTAATTGTTGGCGGCTTCCACCAAGCCTTTGAAATCGGAGAGCTCGGCGCTTATCTTTTCAAGCTCCTCCGCCTCGTACTCCTTTTTCTTCGCTCTTTCCTCCTTGTTGGCGTATGTGTTCGTGTCGGCTTTAAGGCCCCTTTCCGAAAGGTCGTGAGCTAAGGCGTATTTCATTATTTTGGAAAAATCGAGCGGCGGATTAACGGCATCAAAAATCCTCCAGCAGAGCATTGCCACCGAAAAAGAATGTTCCGCCACATTTTCGGGTCTGTCGGTTCCGGGGATGCAGTGGTTTCGTTCCACTTTTTGGATATCCACGGCGAGTTGCTGGACCTTATCCAGGGAAAGGGGTTTCGGCTCCATACGGGAAAGTCTAACACGCGGCGGAGGGAATATTCACGCGCCGCCGCTGCCCTAAGTGGTAAAATTAACCCATATGAAAATGACCAAGTGGGCCGCGAGAATACTCGCCTTGGGCGTACTGGTTTTCGCCCTGCCTTTCTATTTCGGATACGGCAACCCTCTTCCGTTCGTCAAACCCGATTATTCCCTCTGGGAAAACGTCGCCCTCTCCATGGCGCCGCTCATCTTCATTGGCCTTGCTCTTGGTTGGAAATATCCGAGGGTCGGAGGGTGGCTTATCATCTTATCCATAGCGGTGGGGTTCGTTGTCGGGATTTTCACGGAGGCCAATATGAGCGTCAATCTGCTCGCGCCAGCCATCCCTGGATTCCTTTATCTTATGAGTGGTTACGGCGCGGCCAAAACAAGTAAACGTTCCGCCGCGTAAACCCAAAGAATGATTCCTTCTGTCTCCGCTGGACAAAAGAGACCTGTCTGGTTTATTACTGACTGAGCACTCGAACAAAACAGGAAAGGAGAATGGAAATGTGCAAAAAGGCCGACGCTGACAAGGATAAACCGAAGGGAATCCACCCGAGCCATAAAAACGTTCGCATGTCCGACGCTTCGCGATTTGATTTCATCTGCGACGACTGCGGTGAAACCGACGACCCTCTTCGCCTCACGGATCTCGGACCGAACGGGGGACTCACCAAGCCCTGCACCGGACCAAGAAAGTAATCCTATCTTTTAAAAGCCGCCCACTCGTCAAATGACGGAGGCGGTTTTTTATTATTTCCGTCTCTGTTTTGGTAATATTAATGAAAGGCTATGAAAAAACTCGGTTTGGTTCTCGCCGTTATTTCCATTTTATTTGTTGCCGGCGGAATCGCTTTCAACTTTTGGTATCCCGGTTCAAGAGAAGGCTTCGCGATGACCAAAGCCGTGATCGCGGACATTAGGCGGGATGGGGATAATTTAACCACTGTTGTTGAATACACTTTTGGCAACATGACGCGCCGCCGGGGAATGGATTACCACACCCAATTGATGAAAGTTGGCGGGAATATTTATGTTTTTTACGACCTCAACGAACCAGGCGAAATTCAGCCGGCGAAAATCCACTGGATAGGCTGGACGCTTATCATTCTGGGTTCCGCCGCGGCGCTTACGAACATCGCCGTTGCCGTTTTCCATAAAGACAAACAAGCGGTGACTCAATGAAGAAATTCATCATTCCGGCGGCAATCGCCGTAGCGGTTCTCGTGGTCGCCGGCGTTGTTCTGTGGTTTACCGTATTGAAACCCGAGGAAGTAATATGGCAAGAAACCGGAACGTACGTAAACGAAAAGCTTGGATACGGCGTCAGCGTGCCAGTCGGTTGGACAGTCAGGGAGTTTCCCGACACCAAAGACGGAGCGGGCTTCAGGGACATACTGGATGCGGCGGCGAAAGACGAGCATAAAAGCCGCTTGGCGTTTGATATGTTCGTTTATCGCATCAGAAAATACATAGGTTCATATATGGGTGTGCTTGGAAAGGTGGATGCTTGGAAAGGTGGATGCCGTGATATTCACGGGAGGCATCGGTTCCGGCCGGCCGGAAACAAGAGAGTCCGTTTTAAAAGGCATGGAAATGCTTAGAGGCGTGAAAAAACTCGCGATAAAGACCAACGAGGAACTCATGATGGCGGAGAAGGCGGTTAATGTCTTAAACTTAAGGTAATGGAAAAAAGTTTAAGGGATCACAAGGCGTTTGTTTCCGACGCTTTGGAAAAGAACGGAGACGGATACGATTGGCAAGCGCTTAGCGAATACAATCTCATGCAGATCGGCTTTTTCCAGCATGAGCGCCTGATCCATCTGCTGGTTACGTTTTTCTTCGGCGCCGTCCTTATCGCTTTCGCCGTATCCGGGCTCATTTTGATGAATCTCTGGCTCCTCGTTATTGCCGTTATATCCCTGATCCTTTCGGTCTTTTATATCCGCCATTATTTTCTATTGGAGAACGGCGTCCAAAAGCTTTATTCGCTTGAACGGGAAATTTTAAAGCGTTTTGAGAAATCTATAGAGTCCGATTAGCCTGTATAACCAAGCGCATGCTACCTTTATACCATGAAGATAAAGGTGTTTTATTATTCCTTATCCGGGAATAACGCGAAGCTCGCGAAAATAATTGCCGGAGAAATCGGAGCGGAAACCGTTGAGATAAAAGAACTGAGAAAGAGGACTTGGTTTACCATATCGCTTGACCAACTACTCAAGCGTAAAACGGCGAAAGTAAATCCAAAACCGGAGGAGGCCCTTACGGACTGCGACCTTGCGATACTTATGGGTCCGGTCTGGATGGGAAAAATCGCGCTCCCGCTCGTTCCTTATCTGGATTGTCTAAAAACAATCTCTATTCCTTTCGCTTTCGTGTCGGTGGCGGGCGGAGCCATGGGTCCGAATACCGGAATTGCCGCCGAGCTTAAAGAAAAAACCGGACGCGAACCGAAGGCCCTGGTTGACATGTATGTCGCGAGCCTCCTGCCTCAAGAGCCGAAACCGGAAGTTAAAGATACGATTAAATACAAACTGACCGAGAACGACTTGGATAAGTTTGCTTCCGTGGCCGTCGGAAAACTAAGGGAGCTTTCCGTTATTTGACCCGTCTCGCGCTCCTCGTTTTCATCCTGGCTGAATTGAATAAAGGCAAAAAGTCTGAAAGAAAATTGTAAGCCGCAGCTCCGGTGATTCCCATCGTCCCCGTAAGGACGAGCGTCAGACCGACGGCGTTGGTGGCTCCCCATATCCAGAAATCCTGAACCGATATGCGGCGAACCAGCTTTGCTATCCTTATGGTTTCCGGCAGGACGGACAGGTCATCCCTCATCAGGACTATTTGCGCGGAATCTATCGTTCCTTCCGAACCCAATCCTCCCATTGCTATGCCGACGTTCGCTGCGGCGAGAGCCGCGGCGTCGTTCACTCCGTCTCCGACCATCGCGACAGGGCCCTCCCTCCCAAGCTGGCGAATAGCCTCCACCTTGTCTTCCGGCATCAGGTCAGACCGCCATTCGTCAATGGAAAGTTCTTTCGCTATCGCTTCCGCCACCCGGGCATTGTCCCCGGTAAGCATGACTATCTTTTCAATTCCGAGCGAGCGCAGGTCCGATATGGCGGAAGCGGCATTTTCTTTTATTCTGTCCGCCGCCGCCGCGAATCCGATTATCTTCCCGTTTTTTGCCACGAACAGAACACTTCTCCCTTTAGAGGCTTCTTTATCCGCTTCTCCCGCCGCTTCTCCGGGCAATTCTATTCCCAATTCCTCCATAAAAACTCTCCTTCCGACGGCGAAAGAGTCTTTACCTTTCTTTGCCGATATTCCCTTCCCTCCCTTTTCTTCCGCCGAATCGGGAATGGCTTCCGGTATTTTTTTCGCCCTGGCGCGGGCGATGACGGCCTTCGCGAAAGGATGCGATGACTGAGATTCCGCGAGCGCCGCCGCCT
>Ga0172365_10000769_pt1 | contig 22310 bp, 26 predicted proteins | sample LakKivSesite48cm_FD_114535 | JGI IMG/M metagenome (GOLD analysis project Ga0172365, IMG submission 114535) | Sediment microbial communities from Lake Kivu, Rwanda - Sediment site 48cm | ecosystem: Environmental > Aquatic > Freshwater > Lake > Sediment | place: Rwanda: Western Province, Lake... | reverse complement strand
TGATGTCAACCGTCTCTGCAGCAGGTTGGTGGAGAAGTACAACTGGGGATTCATCAATATAAACCTGCGGCCTTACTATGCCGAAGGTAGCAAGACGCTGTCATACGAGATAGCCGAGCAGCTTGGCTGGCGTGCTCCCGACTGCGTGGTTGCCCCCGCTGCTTCGGGATTGCTTTTTACCAGGATATGGAAGGGGCTGGAGGAGCTGTCTATGCTGCGCCTGACCGGCCCTGTCAACACACATATGTATCTCGCTCAAGCTGCCGGCAGCTCTCCGATTGTAAATGCTTTTGAAGCAGGGACACTCCATGTGCATCCGGTGAAACCTAACACTATCGCCAAATCTATAGCTATCGGTAACCCGGCTGACGGTTACTATGCCCTCAAGGTGGCCAGGGAATCGGGGGGCGCCGCCTGCGCTGTCAGCGACGAAGAGATTCTAGAAGGGATGAAGCTCCTGGCGCAGACCGAGGGCATCTTTGCTGAGACCGCCGGTGGCGTAGTTATAGGAGTGCTGAAGAAGCTGGCAGCTTCGGGAGCGATCAAGAAAGGCGACTTAACTGTGGCTGCTATCACTGCCTCCGGACTGAAAACGCAGGAGGCAGTGGCAGACGTTGTCCAGCCCTTTATAATCCAGCCCACAGTCGAGTCTTTTGAAGAGGTGCTCGGCGAACGGGCCAAAGCATGAAGGCTAAAAAGTACGGTTAGAGCAGGTGCTCCAACCTATTCATAATTCATAAGGAGAAAGAAAATGGCAAAACGACGCGTGATGTTCACTTTCCCACCGGACCTGATTAAGGAGCCCATTATCTATAACCTGGGACGCAAGTTTAAGGTAGTGACCAATATCCGGCGTGCCGATGTGTCCGAGAACAAGGGGTGGGTGGTGCTGGAGTTGGAGGGGGAGGAGCAGGAGATTGAAAAAGGAATCGCCTGGGTGGTAGGCAAGGGGGTGCGGGTAGACCCGGTTGTGGGCGATATTATGGAGGGCTGAAAGTGAGCGAACTGCCCGAGATCGGCAAAATCTCCCCCCAAATCTTCAATGAGCTTATATACCCGCGCCTCGGTGCTAAAGGCAGGGGCGTGATAGTGGGTCCGCAGCATGGGGTAGATGTGGGGATAGTGGAAATCGGTGACAAGGCGGTGGCGCTGACCACAGACCCTGTATTCATCGTCCCCGAATACGGCTGGGAGAGGGCAGCGTGGTTCGCTATCCATATCCTGGCCTCAGATGCTGTGACGAGCGGCCTGAAGCCCGGGTATCTCTCCATAGACTTAAACCTGCCCATGGAGATGACCAAAGGGCAGCTAGAGATAGTCTGGGACACGATGCACAGAGAATGCGTGAAGCTGGGAATCGCCATTGTCTGCGGACATACCGCCAGATACGAAAACTGTCACTATCCTATGGTGGGCGGAGCGACAGTAATCTGTGTTGGCGAGAAGGATGAGTACGTCACGCCGAAGATGGCGAAGGCCGGGGATAAGATAATAATCACCAAGGGGCCGGCCATCGAGGCAACAGGCATCTTTGCTGCTATGTTTCCCAAGCTCCTGGAGAAGGAGTTCGGCCTTGACTTCAGCAGACGGGCACAGGAAGTATTCTACAAGATGTCGGTGGTGCAGGATGCGCTGGCCGCTGTTGCCGTGGGGGTTCGAGATGAAGGTGTTACCGCCATGCACGATGCCACCGAGTGCGGGATATGGGGTGGACTTTATGAGACTGCTCAGGCAGCCAACCTCGGCGTGCGGGTCGAGAAAGAGCGGATTATGGTCGAAGACTGTGTAACCGAGATATGCCGCTATTTCGGCATTGACCCTTATGCCTCTATCAGCGAAGGCACTTTGATTATCGCCTGCCGGGAGCACAAAGCCGAGAAAGTGGTAAAGGCCCTGACGCGGAAGGGGATCAGGTCTTCTATTGTCGGTGAGCTGGTAAATCCCGAGCAAGGCATGATTCTGGTGGAGAAGGGGCGAGAGAAGAAGCTCAAGCACCCTGTTGTCGACCCCTTCTGGCAGGCTTTTTACAATGCGTTGAAGATCGATCAGAAGTAATTTCGGCAGACAGGTAAGATGGGTACAGAGCATTTCAACTGGCGAGAACATATCTGGCATGATGCCAACAGAGACTGGCGCAAGGCAGAGGTGATTACCGCCGGGGTCGATGTCGGTTGGTCAACGTCTAAGGCTGTAATAATGGCTGATGGTGAACTCCTGGCTTACGGCATCCTCTGGAGCGGCGTGGATAGCCAGGATAGTGCCCAAAAAGCTCTGGAGACGGCGCTGAACGGCGTGGGGATGTCCCGGGATGATATTCACTACATCGTAGGGACCGGCTGCGGGGAAGCCGGTGTACGCGGGGCGAAAAGAACAGTGAGTGAGATTGCCTGTCATGCTAAAGGAGCAAACTATCGTCTGGGGCCGTCAGCCAGGACTGTGCTGGCGCTGGGCGGTCGCGGTTGTACTGTCATCCAGTGCAACCGGGATGGTAAAGTAACAGCATTTTTGACTAATGCCTCTGAGCCCGGCTACTGCCGGGAAACCCCCTGTAATGCTTGTGGGGCTGCCCAGGGTCGCGGTATGGAGGTGGTAGCCGATTACCTGGGTGTGCCTCTGGAAGATATTGGCGCAATATCGCTTAAGGCTAGCGACAAACGGCTCAAAGAGCGGCTTGCCGTGCCTTTGGACAAGCGTGCCCGGGTACAGGACCGGGTACTCGAGGAGATAAACCAGGAACCGATTACCGGCGGGCATTTGCTGGATGGAGGCATGCCTCCGTTAGGCGGCGCCCTGGGTGTTGTCTGCGATGTCCTCGCTAAATCTCAGACCTCAGCGCTGCTGCGTAACGGATGGTCTAAGGAAGAGATTCTGGCTATCCACAGTGCCGCCCTGGCGCACCAGGCAGCCATGCTGGTCAAGCGTATGGGGATTGTGGGGGATTTTGCCGTTACCGGCGGCGTCGCCAAGAATATCGGCGTGGTGCGCAGGCTGGAGAAGGAGCTGGGGGTAAAATCCGTCGCTCTTAAGCCCGACCCGTTGCTCTCCGCAGCTCTGGGAGCAGCCGTTTTTGCGGGCGACTTTGCCAGAAAGGCGTGCAGGGCTGCATAAAGTATGGCTAAAATAATCGCAGTTTGTAAAAGTAAAGACAAGGGCACAAGGAAAGAAGACTTTGGAGAAGGACTTCTGAAGGAGGACTTTGGGCTTGTGGGCGATGCCCACGCCGATTGCTGCACTCATCGCCAGGTGAGCCTCCTGGCAATCGAAAGCATCAACAGGATGCAGGGCCTCGGCTTCGAAATCGGCCCCGGTGATTTTGCAGAGAACCTGACCACGGAGGGGATTGACCTGGTCACTTTACCTGTGGGCACTCGTCTGTCTGTAGGTCAGGGGGTTATGCTGGAAGTTACCCAAATCGGTAAACAGTGCCACACCGGGTGCGCTATCTATAAACTGATAGGCAAATGCGTTATGCCCAAAGAGGGGATATTCGCCAGGGTGGTCCGGGGAGGTGTGGTGAAGGCGGGGGATGAGCTGAAGCCTATCGAGATGTGATAAATTTTTAACCTTTTCTATTTCCATTTTATGACTTCTATATATCAATATTGTTATCATGATTAAAGATAAGGCAATAAATAAGACTTCCAAGGAGTGCGTTTTGAAGGTAAAAGTAGACAGAGACGCTTGTATCGGCGTGGGAAACTGCGTGGCCTTCGCACCCACGGTTTTCCAGCTTGACAAAGAGAACAAAGCGGTAGTTCTTGATGCCTCGTCCGTGGATCTGGACACTCTCATTGAGGCTGCCAAGAGCTGTCCCGAGAATGCCATCACTATCGAGGATGATGAGGGGAATCAGTTGTATCCTTAGCCCTGTTTGTCGGGCCGGGGTTATATGTTAGATTTAGACGATAACTGATGAGGTGTAGATATGAGAAAAGTATATCTTGATAATGCTGCTACTACCCCTCTTCTCCCTGAGGTACGTGAGGCGATGATGCCCTTCCTGAGCGAGGTTTTCGGCAATCCTTCCTCACTCCACGATTGGGGCGATACTGCCAGGCAGGCCGTGGATGCTGCTCGAGAACAGGTAGCTGAACTCATCGGCGCCAATGCTGAGGAGCTAATCTTCACCGGCAGCGGCACTGAGAGCAACAATTTCGCTATTAAAGGGCTGGCCCTGGCCCAGCAAAGCAAAGGCAAGCATGTGGTGGTCTCGGCCATCGAGCATTTCTCGGTGCTGCACTCCGCAAAGACGCTGGAGAAATGGGGATTCGAGATAACCGAGGTGCCGGTAGATAAGTATGGTGTGGTCAATCCCGATGATGTGCGCAAGAGCGTCAGGAAAGATACCGTGCTGATCTCTGTGATGCATGCCAACGGCGAGGTGGGCAACATCGAGCCGATAAAAGAGATCGCCGGGATAGCCAAAGAGGCCAAGGTGGTATTTCATACCGATGCCATAGCTACGGCAGGGACGATACCCGTGGATGTAAAGGAGCTCGGCGTGGACGCCTTGAGCCTGGCGGGGAACCAGTTCTATGGTCCCAAGGGGGTGGGTGCACTGTGGGTGAGGAGGGGGGTGCGCATTATACCCCTGCTCGATGGCGGAGTGCAGGAAGGGGGTCGGCGCGCCGGTACGGAGAATGTCCCCGCCATCGTGGGGCTAGGCAAAGCTGCGGAGCTGGCTAAGGCGAACATGCCTGCCCGAATTAAACAGCTCACCCCGCTGCGTGACAGGCTGCTTAAAGAGCTGCCCGCCAGCATTGAGCACGTGATTGTTACCGGACATCCCCAGAACCGCCTGCCCGGACACGCCAGCTTCTGCGTGCAGTTCATCGAGGGCGAATCGATGCTCATGTTCCTGAATATGGAGGGTATTGCTGTATCCAGCGGCTCAGCCTGTACCTCGAGGGCCCTCAAAGCCTCACATGTGCTTATAGCCATGGGCATATCTCACGAGCTGGCCCAGGGCTCTCTTCTGTGCACATTCGGCCTGGATAGCACAGGTGAGGATGTGGATTATATGGTAAAAGTGCTGCCGCCCATAGTAGATAGACTGCGGCAGATGTCGCCGCTTTATTCCAAATTCATCAAAGCAAGCAAAGGAGGCAAATAATATGCCTGTTTACAGCGAGAAGGTAATGGACCACTTTATGCACCCGCGCAACGTGGGTGAGATTGAGAACGCTGACGGCATCGGCGAGGAAGGCAATCCCGTATGCGGGGATATGATGACCTTCTATATCAAGGTCAAGGACAACCGTCTGGAAGACGTTAAGTTCAAGACCTTCGGCTGCGGGGCAGCCATCGCCGTGTCCAGCATGGTCAGCGAGATGGCCAAGGGCAAGACGCTCGACGAAGCGTTGAAAATCACCCCGGCTTCGGTTGCCGAAGAGCTTCAGGGACTGCCCAAGAACAAATATCACTGCTCCAACCTGGGTGCTCAAGCTTTACATAAAGCTATTGAGGACTATCTGAGCAAACAGAAAGCGCAAGGAGATAAGAAAGCATGAAGAAGCAAAAAGAAAAGAAGCATGTTATGTGTCCTTACTGCGAGGAAGAGATAAAGACAGCAAATTTCCCCTACTGCACGACCTGTAAAGTGACGGTATTCTACTGTCCTAGCTGCGGTAAGCCCACGCCGAGCGATAAGAAGGTATGCACCCAGTGCGGGGCTGAGATTAAGTGCTGATATCTCCGTGAGGAGGAATATCCGATGGCCGAGAAAGATAAATTGACCATTGCACTTTTGAGCGGTGAACTCGATAAGGCATTAGCTGCTTTCATGTTGGCGACTACAGGTGCCAGTATGGGCATGGAGGTCAAAATATTCTTCACCTTTTGGGGGCTCAATGTCCTTAAAAGGAACGAAGGCAGCATCAAAAGCAAAGGGCTGATGAGGAAGATGCTGAACATCATTGACCGGGGTGGCTCCAAGCGATTGAAGCTATCCAAATTCCATATGTTCGGCCTGGGCACCTGGATGATTAAGCGGCTGATGAAAGAAATAAATATGCCGTCCGTAGAGGAGTTCATTGTAATGGCCCACGAGATGGGCGTGAAGCTTATACCCTGCAGCACTACCTGCGGGTTGATGGGCTTGGACCAGGAAGGTTTTCGTCCCGAAGCGGAACCAATAGCTGGAGCGGCCTATTTCCTGGCCGAGGCCAGTACATCGAAGGTGACCCTCTTTATCTAGGTGGGCTTTTGTCTATGCGAATAAAGGAGTAAGTAGATGAAGGCAGACCAAACTTTAGACTGCGTGGGACTCTATTGCCCTATGCCTATCGTTAAGACTGCGGAGAAAATTAAAAAGCTAAAGACGGGCGAGGTGCTGGAAGTGGTGGCCGATGATAAGGGGATAAAGCAGGACATGCCCGCCTGGGCAAAGGCAACCGGACATGAGTTTTTGGGCGTGGAGGAGGAAGGTGGGGAGATCAAGGTCTATGTGAAAAAAACGCATGACTGACAAGACATTTTTAGCACTGAGGGTTGATTGCTGGGGTTGAAAACGTGGGAGACGCGGTTGCCGCGCCTCTTTTATTTATGGTTGGGTCTTCTGGGTTTGGCGCTGCCGATGTAATAGCTACGTCTGGATTTCCACCACACTTCGATGAAGGCAGCTATAAAACTGACTGCTATGATACCCAGGAAAAGCAGTGCACAAGCTTGCCAGGTCATCTTCCTATCCTCGTCTGCCGCGGCTTAATTTCCCGTGTGCCGACCAGCCACGACCTCGGCCTCCACTTTTTGGAGAATATCGTATAGGAAACGTACTAAATTGTCAAGGACATTCTACTTGACTCATCTTCACTTTTACCACAAAAATTCTGGGAAATATGGCTGAAAGTTGGAGTTTTGACTCTCTGGGGCGCTTATGCCTTGACAACCAGAGAGGGGGATATTAGCCTTGTGGTGAGGATAAGAAGGCGAGATGAAAACGCTGGTATTAGGCATAGGAAACACCATTCTCACAGATGATGGCGTGGGTTGCAGGGTGGCGCAGCGGCTTGAGGAAAGGCTCAAGGGCCGCCCGGATGTAACTGTGAAGCAGACTTCGCTATCAGGGCTGAGCTTGCTTGATGAAGTGGCTGGCTATGAACGGTTGGTCATTATAGATGCCATTCAGACGCAAGGCGGCAAGCCGGGTGCTATTTATAAGCTGTCGCCCGATGACTTCAAAACAGGGCGTATGGCTATTATCCACGATTTGGGCTTGGTAAGTACCCTGGAGCTGGGGCGCAAGCTGGAGATGGATATGCCCCGCGAGGTTGTTATCTTCGCCATCGAGGCTAAAGACATGGTCACTTTCTCTGAGGGTTTAAGCCCGGAGGTGAAGAAGGCTATCCCCAAGGCTGTTGCGAGAGTGGTGAGGGAGGTGGGGTAGGCTGGGGCACCTGCTCCAACCGCGTCCAGGGCGACCGGCCGGTCCCCCTACATTACCTTAATCAATCGTCTAACCCCTGTCATTACCGGCTAACACACCTGTATTAACATATAGGGACACAGCGCGCTGTGCCCCTACGTATTTTACGCTTGTTTGTCTGGTAAATCAGTCGGTGCTAACCTTGTCCAGCACTTCTCCCGTGTGGCTGAGCAGCTCTATGGACAGCGGCATCTGGCCTATGGCGTGAGTAGCGCAGGACAGGCACGGGTCGTAGCAGCGTATGGCTACCTCTACACGATTGAGCATACCCTCGGTGAGCTTGTCGGCCTTAACATACTCCTTGGCTACCAGGTAGACCGCCCGGTTCAGCGCCAGGTTGTTGTTCTGAGTGGCGACGATGATGTTGGCCTTCTTAATGGTGCCTGCGGAATCCACCCAGAAGTGATGGAACAGGGTGCCGCGAGGCGCTTCGAGAACGCCTACGCCCTCTTCGTTGTACTTCGAGGAGGATGCCCTTAATTCGGTGCCGCAGATTTCAGCCTCCTGAAGCAGCTCTTTGACCCGCTCCGTAGCATAGAGGCCTTCGATAAGCCGTGCGTAGTGGAAGAACAGCGAGCCTTCTACCATCCCGCCGTTGCCCAGCTTCTTGAACTCCTTGAATTCTTTGCCAGCCAGCGGTGTCGTGATATTGTCGGCTACGTTGACCCGCGCCAGCGGGCCTACTCGGTACATGCCGCCGGGATAGCCCATCTTCTTGTAGGTGGGGAACTTCATGTATGACCAGTCTTCCACTCGTTCTTCGACGATGGAGAGGTAGTCCTTACCCTCTACCTGGTCCTCCAGGACGAAGCCTTTGGCATCCAGCAGCCTGAGCTTGCCATCGTAGAGCTGCAGGTTGCCCTTGTCGTCGACCAGGCCCAGGTAGGCTGAGGGAAAGCTGGCGAAGTTCGCCATGAGGTCTTTGTTTTTCCCTGCAATATCCTTGATGATACTCAGGCCCAACTGGTAGATAGCAATGGCCTCCGCGTTTTTATCCAGAAATTCGTCCCTGGCTTTGGGCGAGAGCGCGGTATTGACGCCGCCCGGTATGGCGAAGATGGGGTGAATTCTCTTGGAGCCCAGGGTCTCGATGAGTGACTGTCCATAGGCTCTGAGCCATACGGCCTTCTTGGCAAGCTCCGGGTTCGCCCCGATGAGGCCGACGACGTTTCTGATGGCCGGGTCGGCATCCATACCGAAGATGAAGTCGGGGCTGGCCAGATGAAAGAAATGCAGTGCATGTGACTGCACATATTGTGCCATGTGAATCAGCTCCCGCAGCAGCTTGGCTGTGGGCGGGAGCTCTACCCCCAGTATGGCGTCGCCGGCCTTGGCCGAAGCCAGATGGTGGCTCACCGGGCAGATGCCGCAGGCGCGTTGTGTGATCTGGGGCATCTCCCAGAAGACACGGCCCTCGCAGAATTTCTCAAACCCGCGCATTTGAAGGATATTGAGGCGGGCCTTGGCCACGTTCCCTTTTTCATCCAGCTCTATGGTTACCTTGCCATGGCCCTCCAGGCGGGTTAGCGGTTTTATCTCTATAGTCTTGCGTTCTCCAGCCATTTCGGTACCTCCTCAACTAGTCGAAGCGCATCATGTCGCTGGGCAATACCGGGATCCGTCCCTGAAGGAGTTCGCTCAGAGCGTATTTAATATCCCTGGCTCGAGGCGGGCATCCCGGAACGAAGCAGTCCACCTTGACCACGGCGTTGACAGGCAGTGCCTTCTCCAGAAGAACGGGTATCTCCGGCGAAGACGGTATCTTCCCGTCTTTCACGCTCTCGCATTCTATATAAGCACGCCGCAGTACCGCTTCTTTGGGGAAGGCATTACGCATGGCGCAGATGCCGCCGAAGCAGGCGCAATCGCCCAGCACAATGAGTATCTTACACTTTGCCCTGAGCTCTTTGGCCTCCTCCTCCTGCTCGTTCATGCCTATAGCCCCTGTGATGAGCCCGACATCTACTTCGGGGAACTCCTTAATATCCGTTATCGGGCTTCTGGTGAACTCCACCGCCTGAGCCAGGTCGATGATGAACTCGTCAACGTCCAGCAAGGACATTTCGCATCCGGCGCAGGCGTCAAGCCAGGAAGTAGCCAGTTTCACCTTTCCCATAGCAGCAACCTCCGTTTACACAAGCTAACTTTGCTTATATTTTCTTAGCCAGTTTGGCGATAATCTCAACATCCTCCTTGATGCCTGAAGGCGGCTCCAACACCTTCTGAGAGTAGCCAACCTTGCCATCAAGTGAGACGTACTTGCCTTTTCGTTCTGCCCAGATGGACGAAGGAAGCACCACATCGGCGCAGTCTGTCAGTGGAGAGCGGTAGCTCGCCTGTACCACCAGGAACTCAGCCTGGTCTACTTGGGCTACCCAATCGCTCATTTCGAACTTATCATCGCACATCAGGACATAGGCCAGTTTGGGCTTGGCCTTGGCCATCCCGTTCTGGTTAGCGATACCGAGTTCCCATGCTCCGCGGCTGTTGCCTCTCGGCTTAAGGGAGATAACCTTGAGGCCGTCATGGCTTGCCAGTTTAGCCAGGTCGAGCAGGCGGGCGATGAGCTTGGGGTTATTGGCGGCCAGTACTCCATCGCCGTAGACAACCACAAGGTTCTTGGCGCTGCTCAGCATAGCCGCAGCGTTTTGTATCGCAGCCTTAGCCAGTCCGGTTACCTCCACAGCCTTGGCTACCGAGACAAACCTCATCGATTTCTCGGCGTCTTTTGCCTTCTTAGCCATCAGTCCTTCCAGGGCACCCAGGAGAGCTTCTTCGCTGCCATTATCAGGGCGCAGCCAGATATCGGCGCGCAAACCGAAGGTATTCTGGCGCGAGTCTACAACTATGACCTTTGTCTTTTTCCGGGTTTTGGCGCGCAGTATGTAGCAGCCGGCTACCGGATGGGTCTCCAGAGGATTAGAGCCAACCACCAGCACGCAGTCGGCACCCAGAATGGATTCCAGCGGGCTTTCTATCTCAAGCCCCTTCCCGTTCTTGGAGAAAGCGCTGATACCCTGGGCTATAGTCCTGAAGCTGGAGCCGTCAAGCGTGTCGATATAACTCGTGCCTACGGCATTACGCATGAACTTGGCAAAAGATTCCAGGGTTTCATTGGGGCACAGGCTGGAAGCGAAACCAGCTATGCTGCCGGCTCCGTGGCGGGCTTTGTAGTCCTTGATTTTCTCCGTGACGAGTTTCGAGGCATCTTCCCAGGATGCGGGTTCGAGCTCGCCTTTTTTATTTCGAATGAGGGGTGTGGTTACTCTCGGGTTCTCATTGTATACCTGCTGGAAACGCCCCATGAGACAGAGCTGCCCTTTGAGTCCGGTGAGGTTAGCCCCATCGATACGCACTATATTGTTGTCCTTGACCAGTATGTCAATCTCGCAGCCGACGCCGCACAGGCTGCACATGCTGCGGATAACCTTTCCCTCGCTGGTCCTGCCTCTGTAGGCGCTGACCTTGCTGAAGATAGCTCCCGTGGGGCATGCCTGCAGACAGGCTCCACATGAAATACAGGAGGACTGGCCCAGAGACTGGTTCAGGTCAGCTACTATCAGGGTGCGCCAGCCGCGCCTGCCGAAGTCCAGAGTATGGTTTCCTACCACCTCGCCGCAGACACGCACGCAGCGGCCGCAGAGTATGCAGCGGTTGTGGTCGATAACCAGGAAATCATTCAGGGTATCGGTAGGCAGCGACGGGAAGGTATAAGGATAGCGTGCATGGTCCATCTGATAGCGGTAGGCCTGTGCCTGCAGCTCGCAGTCTCCGCTTGCGGCGCAGAAGAAGCAGAAATGGTTGCGTTCGGTGAACATCAACTCCAGGATGAGGCGGCGGTACTTTTCCAGGTTCGGGGTATGTGTCCTGACCACCAATCCATCCCGGGCCGGATAGGTACAGGACGGGTTGATGCGCCGTTCTCCGTCTATCTCCACCACGCAGAGGCGGCAGGCACCAGTAAAGGACAGCCCCTCCAGGAAACAAAGCGTGGGGACATAGATGTTGTTGGCGCGGCAGACCTCCAGAACGGTGTCGCCCTCTTTACCTTTTACCTGGTTGCCATTGATGGTCAGAGTAATTTCTTTTCTATCGCTCATCGGTCTACTCCTCCCCTCCTACTTCAAGGTCGCAGCGCAGGCAGCGGGAGGCCTCCTCTCTGGCCTCATTTGGCCTAAAAGCTAGTACAATCTCTTTATATGAAGACTTTCGCTCTTTGGCTGCTATCTCGGCAGGATGCAATCTTGCTCTCTCTTTGACCTCCTCTTCGGTGGGGGCTAATTGAGGCACTTCTATAGGCTCGTAGCCATCTCTCTCTACGAATGGTGAGAGTGGTTTACCCTGTAAGTATCGCTTGATGGATGTCGCAGCCCTCTGTCCGGCGGCTACGGCCCAAATCACGGTCTTGGGTCCGGTCATGGCATCGCCTCCGGCGAAAACACCGGGCTTATCGGTGGCCAGAGTGCGCGGGTCTGCCGCAATAGTGCCTCCCTTGCCCACTTTGACCCCGCCGTCCCTGATGAAGGATGTGTCGGGCCGCTGTCCGATAGCCTCGATTACAGTGTCTAGCATAATAGGATAGGTATATTCCGGGCCGGTCATGGGGCTGGGGGTACGTCGTCCGCTGGAGTCGAACTCTTTCAACTCCATTCGTACACATTCCAGCCCGGTCAGTTTTCCGTTCTGGCTCAGCACCTTGGTGGGGGCGACAAGACAGTCGATGTGGACGCCTTCCTTTTCGGCTGCCTCTATCTCCTCGTCAATTGCCGGCATATCCCTGCGCTCTCTGCGGTAGAGGATATGCACCTCTTCCGCGCCCTGTCTCAGGGCCGACCGGGCGGCGTCTATGGCGGAGTTACCGCCACCTACTACCGCTACTCTCTTTCCTATCTTGGGGTTCTTGCCGAGGTTCATCTCTCTGAGGTAGTCTATGGCATCGTAGACCCCCTCGACATCCTCACCGGGGATACCCATCTTATCTCCCTTGTGAGCGCCGCAGGAAATGAAGACCGCCTTGTAACCTTCTTTGAACAGGCTGTCTACATCGTTAACCTTAGTATTCAGTTTAAGTTCCACTCCCAGCTTCAGGATGTTGTCTATCTCCGCCTTCAGGACCTTCTTGGGCAGGCGGTACTCAGGAATTGCTACCGCCATCATGCCGCCGGCTACAGGCAATACCTCGAAAACGGTTACGTTATAGCCCTCCCGGACTAGCTCATAGGCGGCGGTGAGCCCCGCCGGTCCGGCGCCTATAATGGCTACTCGCTCCGGTTTTTTGGGCTTCATGGGAGGTACGAACTCGACGTTGTGCTCATAAGCATAGTCCGCAGCCATGCGCTTCAGGTCTCTGATGGATATCGCCTGGTCAACCTGGGCGCGGCGGCACTTTACCTCGCAGGGGTGGTCGCAGACCCGGCCCACCGACATGGGGAAGGGCAGCCGCTGTCTGATTAACTTGTAGGCATCGGCGTATTTGCCTTCCTTGATCAGGGCTATGTAGCCCGGGCAATCAAGCTCCACAGGGCAGGTATGCTGGCAGGGAGCCCTGAATAAGGGCTGGCATACTGCCGCCGGGCAGTGCTTGTCGATAATGTGCGCCTCGTACTCACTGCGGAAGTGACGCAGTGTACTGAGCACCGGGTTGGGAGCGGTCTGGCCCAGGCCGCAAAGCGAGGCAGAGCCAACCATCTCCGCCAGCTCGCTCAGCACGTTCAGGTCCTCCATTGTGCCCTCGCCCCTGGTTATCTTGTTCAATATCTCCAGCATCTTGGGGATGCCGGCACGGCAGGGCGTACACTTGCCGCAGGACTCGTCTCTGGTGAACTGCAGGAAGAACTTGGCTACGTCTACCATGCAGTTGTTCTCGTCCATTACAATGAGGCCGCCCGAGCCCATGATGGCGCCCAACGCGGTAACGGCCTCATAGTCTACAGGTGTGTTCAAATGCCCTATCGGTATGCAGCCGCCGGAAGGTCCGCCGATCTGGACAGCTTTGAATTTCTTGCCATCGGGTATGCCGCCGCCGATGTCGAAAACAATCTGCCCCAGCGGCGTGCTCAGCGGTACTTCGATAAGCCCCGAATTATTTATCTTTCCCACCAGACAGAAGGTCTTCGTGCCTTTGCACCTCTCGGAGCCTACGCTGGCGAACCAGTCGGCACCTTTGTGGATGATTTGAGGTACGTTCGACCAGGTTTCCACGTTGTTTAACGTTGTCGGCTTATCCAGCAGCCCTTTATTGGCAGGGAACGGGGGCCGCTGGCGGGGATTGCCTCGTTTGCCTTCGATGGATGCCAGCAGGGCTGTCTCCTCGCCGCAAACGAAAGCACCGGCACCGGGGAAGACAGACAGGTCGAACTCGAAGTTGGTGCCCAGTATGTTTTTGCCCAGAAGCCCTAATTTGCGGGCTTCATCCAGGGCATGGTTGAATGTCTGAATAGCTAAAGGATATTCGGCGCGGATATATGCATAGCCGCGGCGTACGTTACCGATGGCGTAGGCACCGATTGCCATGCCCTCGATTATGGAGTGGGGATTGCCCTCCAGAACAGCTCTGTTCATGTAAGCGCCGGGGTCGCCTTCATCGCCGTTACACACGACGAATTTCTCGTCGCCCACGGCCCTGCGCACGAAGCCCCACTTCGTTCCGGTGGGGAATCCGGCGCCGCCGCGCCCTCTCAGGCCAGCCTTGGTTATCTCATCGATGACTTCCTGGGGCTGCATCTTGCTTATGGCTTTAGCCAGAGCCTGGTAGCCATCCCGGGCAATATATTCCTCAATGCTTCTGGGGTCCATATCCTGGTTGTGCATAATCCGGATATTCTGGAGTTTGAAGGTGGGTGACTCCAGGTCAAGCAGCCACTCCTTAACGACCTCGCCCTTGATGAGGTGCTTTTCCACTATGGCGGGCACTTGCTCGGGCGTGAGGTTAGCATAGATTACTCTGCCCATCTGGGGATGGACGACGGTAACTACCGGCTCACGCTCGCACGGACCGATACAGGCTGCCTCGGTGATAACCACGTTGGTCAGCTTGCGGGACTTTACCTCTTTGATAAAGGCGTCCTGGACAAACTTGGCGCCACCAGCTATGCCGCAGGTGCCCAGGTGTACCTTGACCTCGATTTTCTGGGCACGCTCGGCTAGTTTCTCCTGGGCTGCCTCTTTCAGTTTATTGAGATCATCGACTGATGATAGACGCTTCGCCATATCTCCTCCTAAGCGTAAGAGCTCAAGACCTCTTTCATCTTTGTGGGACTCATCCGGCGGTAGACCTTCTCCTCAATGGACACCACAGGAGCCAGGCCGCAGCATCCCAGGCACCTGACCATCTCCAGTGAGAATTTACCGTCCTTGGTTGTCTCGCCCGGCTCTATGCCCAATTCCTTCTGCAGAGTGTTCAGGATTCTTTCGCCGCCGCGCACATAGCAGGATGTGCCCATGCATGTGGAGATGATGTGTTTGCCCCTGGGAACCATGGTGAAGAACGAGTAGAAGGTGGTGACACCGTATATGGTGCTGAGCGGGATATTCAAGTCTCTGGAGATGGTTTGCAAGACGGGCAATGGCAGATAGCCTATCAGTGCCTGTGCCCTTTGCAATACGGGTATCAATGCCCCGGCCTGTCCTCTGTTTTCATCGATTGCGGCCTGGACCTGCCTGAATATCTCGGCTGCAGTGCCCTGTCCCTTCGCTGCGGGAATTTTCTCTTTTACCGTCACTTTAGCCATATAAACCTCCCTAGTGGTTTCCATTCAGCTCTTTAATAATGCACTTAACACATTTGGGAATCGCCTGTTTTACCCGGGGTGTAAATTCCTCGCCGAAGTTGCTGACGTCATCTACCTCTATGGCGTAGATAACGATTTGTTTGGGCATAGCTATGCCCAGTTTGTTACCTAGCTCAAGCGCAGTAGAGAAGTTTACATCGTGGGGCGAAGAAACGTGCCGCGTGTTATTGAAAGCATCGGGGTTCAAACGATAAATCCGGCCTGTTTTCCCTCCCGCTGTCTGGATGGCATCAACAATAATAGCCTTATCGTAGCCAGTCAGCAGGTCTATCAGACTGAGACCCGACAGGCTGGTCTCCATAACTGCTACATCCTGTCGCTGGGCCAGCTTATCCTCCAATACTTGAGCGACGCGATTGCCAACGCCGTCATCGCTGAGTATCGGGTTGCCCAGCCCCAGAACCAATGTCTTCATTCTTCCTTTCTTTCGCATGGTGGCCCATATGCCACTTTTATCTAATTTCCTACGCCAGGTTCTGGCTCAGCCTCTCTTTCACTTCTCCCTTGCTGTCGTAAATCACTATCTCCAGCGGCATCTGGCCCGGCAGCGTGTGGGTAGCACAGGCCATGCACGGGTCATAAGCCCGGAATGCCATCTCAACCATATTCAGCAGCCCTTCACTGGCAGCCGTACCTTTCTTAATCAAACCCTGGGCTGCCTTCTTGATTGACATCTGCATTGCTGGATAGTTATGCGCGGTGGCTACGATCAGGTTCACTTTCGTAGCTACGCCGTTCTTATCTGTCTGATAGTGGTGAATTAAGGTGCCGCGCGGGGCCTCCACGATGCCCACGCCTTCATCGGGTGTAGCTGTCGGGATATTGCGTACCTTGGGGTCGGTGATCTCTTTGTCCTGACATAGCTCAAGCAATCTCTCTGAGGCGTATAGAAGCTCTATCAGCCTTGCCCAGTGGAATACCAGGGTAGCGTGCACGGGCTTGCCGCCCAGCGTCTTATACATCTTGTCGTATTCTGCCTGGGCCAATGGCGTCGCCATGCCGTCGGCCGCATTGAGCCTAGCCAGCGGGCTGACCCTGTAGACACCGCTGTCCTTGCCCTCGGTGAAGCCCTTCCAGCCCACCTTCTTGAGGAAGGGGAACTTAAGGTATGACCAGGGCTCTGTGTGTTCTGCTACATACTCCAGATACTGGGAAGGTTTGAACTTGGCGACCTCTTTACCATCGGGGTCAACTACGCGGACGTCCCCGTCGTAGAAATTAACCTTGTTGTTGCTGTCCACCAGGCCCATGTAGTAGCTCTTCATCGTATACACATTGCCGGTGATTATATTCAAATAGTCTTTATTTGCCAGGACTACATCGTTGAATAGCTTCAGGCTGAATTTGCTGAACTCGACACAGGACTTTGCTTTTTCCTCGAAATCCTTGCGCTGCTCCTCGGTTATGGGTTTGCTCATGCCTCCGGGGACGCCGCCTACGGGGTGGGTTGCTTTCCCGGCGATGGCTGCCTGGATGTTTTGTGCATAGGCGCGATGCTTTATCACCTCGCCGCCAATCTGTAGCCCGACCTTGGATATTACTCCCAGGATATTTCTTTGAGCAGGGTCGCTGGTAGGTCCCATAACGAAGTCGGGAGCGGCCAGCGCATAGAAATGGGCGATGTGAGAATGAATCATATGCGAGCAGTAGAAAAGCTCCCTCAGCTTCTTCCCTGCAGGTGGAAGCTCTACATGGAACACAGCGTCCGTGGCCTTGCACGAGGCCATGTGATGTGCGCCCGGTCAGACACCGCATATTCGCGGCACTATCCGAGGCACCTCCTCGATAGGCCTGCCCTCGCAGAACTTCTCGAATCCGCGGAGTTCAGGAATCTGGAGGTAGGCATTGGCAACATCACCGGCGTCATCGAGAAAAATTTCTATCTTGCCGTGCCCTTCCAGCCTGGTTATGGGGTCGATACTAATCTTTTTCATCCTGTCCTCCCCCTATCTAGCGCTTCTGGGGAAGTTTCCTCTTCAGCATTGAAATGGACATGCCGAACCTGTAGAAGGTACCGGCAGGGTCGACCAGCTCGTTTACCATCTTTTCGATATCTTGCTTGCCATTAGTTTGGTAAATAGAGGCGATGGAGCTAATCAGTTTTGCCCCCTGGTCGTAAACCCCGGCGGGCGGGCCAAAGCAGCCGCGGCAGGGGATGTTGACCTTGACGCATAACGCGCCGCAGCCTCCTCGGGTAGCCGGGCCCATACAGAGCAGCCCCTGCTCCAGCAGGCAGCGCTCCGGGTCGGGGATAATCTCATGGGTCCTGTATATCTTCGTTATCTTCTTGTTCTCTTTCTTGCGTTCGCACTCATCGCATAGTGTCTTGTCTGAGGCGATAGTTGCCCCGACCGGCGGTAAGCTGTTAGTGGCCAGGGCGTTCACAACCTTTAGAATCAGATCTACCGTCGGCGGGCAGCCAGGTACGAGGTACTCCACGGGCACTACCTGTGCCAGGGTCAGCACATTCTCGTAAAGCTCGGGCAGCGTTAGCTCGCCCTCGGGTACGCTGACCTTTATTTGCGGTAGCGTTTTGTTCGGGTTTTCGTTCGAAGGTGCTTCTATATAAGCCCTCTCCATGATTTCGGCGCGCGTAGCAAAATTTGCCAACGCCGGTATGCCGCCGAAACAGGCACAAGAGCCGAAAGATACCATCACTTTTGATTTGGCGCGAAGCATTTTAGCTATATGCTCCTGCTCGGAGCTTCTGACAGCACCATTGAACAGACAGACATCGATAGACTTGTCCGGCATGGCTTCAACATGATGATATTTGAAGTCAAGAGCAATCGGCCAGAACACGATGTCTGCCAGATTGGCAACATCGAGAATCTTTTCATTGATATCAAGTACAGCGACATCGCAGCCGCCGCAGGCAGCAGACCAGTAAAGAGCCAGTTTCAGCTTAGCCATGCTTCCCTCCTTGGTTCCAGTCCAGGGGGCCCAGCGCTCTTACCTGCTCTGTCACATCGTTGACTATGGAAGCAAAGCGGTCTCCCTCCGAGGCGGAAACCCACTCTAACCTCAATCTCTTCCCATCGATTCCGAATTGCTCCAGCATTTTGCTGAGCAACGGCATGCGCCTTGCGGCTTTTTCATTACCTTCCAGGTAATGGCATTCTCCGAGGTGTCAGCCGCAGACAAGCACCCCGTCGGCGCCGGACTGGAATGCTTTGACTACAAAGGTCGGGTCTACCCTGCCGCTGCACATTACTCTTATTACCCGCACGTTGGGGGCATACTTCTTTCGTGAAGTGCCTGCCAGGTCTGCACCGGCATAGGAGCACCAGTTACACAAGAACCCCACAATCTTTGGCTCAAAGCTCATATCAGCACCCCCTCTACTTGAGCTAGAATCTGCTCAGTGGTGAAGTGTTTGCTCACTATAGCTCCGGCGGGGCAGGCGGCGGCACAGGTGCCGCAGCCCTTGCAGAGAGCTTCGTTAATAACCGCGACCCTTTTGGCTTCCTCGAAAGTGATGGCCTTGTACGGGCAAAGGTCGATGCATGTCTTGCAGCCCGAACACAGCTTGTCATCGACGACAGAAGTGGTGGCTTCGAGTTCAACTTTACCCTTGCTGATAACGGAGAGAACACGCGCTGCTGCCGCCGACGCCTGAGCCACAGTATCCGGTATGTCCTTGGGTCCCTGGCAGCAGCCCGCGATGAAAATGCCATCTGTGTTGGTAGCTACGGGATCCAGCTTGGGGTGTTTCTCCAGGAAGAAACCATCGGCGGTCCTGCTCAGCGAGAACAGCTTTGCAACATTCCCAACATCCGAGCGTGGCTCTATGGCTGTGCTCAGAATGACCATGTCAACGGGGATACGGCGCTGTTTGCCGATGAGAGTGTCCTCGCACAGTACGATGAGCTTGCCCACCTCATCCGGTTTCTCGGCAATGTCCGAGACCTCGCCCGCGCGGCCTCTGATGAAGCGGACTCTTTCTTCCTGAAGCCTGTTATAGAACTCCTCGTAGCCTTTGCCGAAGCAGCGCATGTCTATATACATCTGGTAGATGTATGCATCGGGTATCTTCTCTCTGATTATGTGGGAGAACTTCAGCGAATACATGCAGCAGACTCGCGAGCAGTACTCGTGGTAATTCTTATCGCGGCTGCCCATGCAGTGCAGGATAGCTACGTTCTTCGGCGTTGAGCCATCCTTGAGCACAATCTTACCGTTAGTAGGACCGGAGGCGTTGCTCATTCTCTCGAACTCAAGGCCTGTGTAGACATTGGGGTAGCGTCCATAACCATACGCAGTCATGGGTGTCGGGTCGAAGGAATCGAATCCGGTAGTAACTATGATCGAGCCGACGTCCACTTCGACTATCTTCTCTTGTTGTTCGAAATCGATGGCCTTAGCCTCGCAGAATTTCTCGCAGGCGCGGCACTTGCCCTTCAGGAAGAAAGTGCAGTGCGCTTTGTCTATGACAGGGATATTAGGCACTGCCTGGGGGAAAGGCGTATAGATGGCTTTTCTTATGCCAAGCCCGACATCGAACTCGTTGCTTACTTTGATCGGACATTTGTCTCTGCAGACGCCGCAGCCCGTGCATTTATCCTCTTTGACATAGCGTGGATTCTTCTTTATCTTGACCTTGAAGTTGCCTACGTAACCTGATACGTTCAGCACCTCGCTGTACGTCATCATCTCGATGTTTTCGTGTGACCTCACCGAGGCCATCTTCGGAGTGAGTATTCAGGCTGAACAGTCGAGGGTAGGAAAGGTCTTGTCGAGCTGAGCCATGTGGCCGCCGATAGATGGCTCCCTTTCCACCAGGTAGACTTTATGCCCCGAGTTAGCGATCTCGAGGGCGGCCTGGATACCAGCGATCCCCGCACCTACAACCAGGGTGTTGGGGTTCATGGCGACCTCTCTGTTCTCCAGCGGCTGGTGATAGGAGACCCTCTTGACTGCTGCGCTCACCAGAGCCTTGGCCTTCTGGGTTGCCAGTGCCTTATCCTCGGTCACCCAGGCCACATGCTCGCGAATGTTGGCCATCTCCATCAGATACGGGTTCAGACCGGCGCTGGCCACTGTGCGCCTGAAGGTGAGCTCATGGAGGCGCGGCGAGCAGGACGATATCACTACACGGTTCAGGTTTTGCTCTTTGATGTCCTTCTTGATGATGTCCTGCCCGGGGTCCGAGCAAACAAACTTATATTCCCTGGCTATTACTACTCCAGGCAGTCCCTTGGCGAACTCAACTACCTGAGGGACATCGACCGTGCCGGCGATATTTGCCCCGCAGTCGCAGACGTAGACACCGATTCTCTGTTCCATTTTATCCCCCCCTGGCACCTTGCAGCGATTTGGCGAGTACTTTATCGGCCGGGACTATACATCTTTCGATGCCCAGGGCCTTGTTATCTATTCCGAAGGCTATTCCCATGAGCTGAGTGAAGAACAAGACCGGGATTTTGTAATTGGTTTTGAATTTCTTGTTAACCTTCCCTTGATAGAGGTCCAAATTCGCTTGACATAATGGGCAAACGGTAACTATCAGCTCTGCTCCGTTACTTACTGCGTTCTCGAGCAATCTATGGATGGATTGCAGGGCTAAGTCCTCTTCTGACAATACCAGAGAGCCGCCGCAGCAGCGTGTTTTTAGCGGGAAAGGTGTTACTTTCGCTCCCAGGCTTTCAACTAGTTTATCCAGTGATTGCGGATAGTCAGGGTGGTCGAAGCTGGGCAGGGGACGTACTACCTGACAGCCGTAGTAAGGGGCCACCTTAAGCTCTCCTAAATTCACCTTGACCTTGGATTTGATTTCTTCACAGCCGATGTCATTAGCTATAACATCGAGTATATGACGTATCCTCATGGTTCCATGGTACTCCAGGCCTGCGGCTGCCAGTGCCGTAACGAGGATGGCCTTGAGTTTGGTATTTTCCTGGAAGTGACGGTTAGTTTTATTCAACATGAGGTAACAGTCGCTGCACTCCGTTACTATGTCGAGCCCTTTTTTCTCAGCCAGGGCCAGGTTTCGGGACGAATGACACAACGAAGCTACTTCACTGACCGATGCTTGAGGCGTCGACCCGCAACAGTTCCAATCCTCAAGTTCGATGAGGTCAAGGTCTATCATTTTGGCCACAGCCAGTAAGGACAGGGTGTAAGCCATACCGTTTCCATCCCGACAACAACCCGGGTAGTAAGTATAGTGTCTTCTCATTTATATCCTCCCTGCCAGTTCCTCGGCCTTATCCACGATGGTTTTGAGTTGACGCTCCGCCTCCGGCTTCATTCTTCTGGTTTTAATAAACAAACGCCTGTGCCTGAGCAGGCTGAGCGCTACAGGCAGCATCTTTAGAGCGCGCAGCGGGTTGCTCCGTAAATAGTACAAGGTCATGAAACCTACATCGGGGACGTTGCCCAGGCTGTAGACGAAGTCACTGAAGCTTGCGTACATGGCAGGAGTTGTGATTGAAGTATTTTTAGAAGGATATTTGATAGCCATAGACTCAAGGGCATGCATCAACTCTGTGGGCCTGATATCCCTCGGACAGCGCACTGTGCAAAGGTAGCATGAGGCGCAGCACCACATGGAGTTGCTCGACAGCACGGCATCTCTCATCCCGGCGCGTGCCATAGCTATAAGTTGGCGAGGCGTATAGTCCATCTTGTTAACATTAGGGCAGGACGCCGAGCAGGTGCCGCATTGAATGCACAAGCGAATCTTCTCGCCGCCGGGGATGCTGCAGATTTCGTCTATAAATGCCTTTGTTTCCTTTTCTTTAGTCTCCATCGCACACCTCTTTATATAGGTAAGCCGGTCACTCTAAAAAAAATAAAAATAAGGGGCTCCACTTGCCCCCTCCATGCTTCCACTTGGGAGAACTATTCTACTCATGTATCACCGCCACTCTACAAAGGATCGTCCTCCGACAACCGAGAGTGAAATAAATAGGGGCCCATATTCGCCCCCTTCCATAGATACCCTGACAAACGCCTTTTCAGTCAACTATTGTTTTATCCTTTCACAAAGAGCCTTGTGCTCCAAATATGCAATATCCAGGCTTGAACAGCCTTATGCTTCTTTTAAAACTTTCGCCATCTTTTTCTGTCGTTTCCTGGAATCACGCATAACTTTA
>Ga0172365_10000768_pt1 | contig 22315 bp, 18 predicted proteins | sample LakKivSesite48cm_FD_114535 | JGI IMG/M metagenome (GOLD analysis project Ga0172365, IMG submission 114535) | Sediment microbial communities from Lake Kivu, Rwanda - Sediment site 48cm | ecosystem: Environmental > Aquatic > Freshwater > Lake > Sediment | place: Rwanda: Western Province, Lake... | reverse complement strand
GCGGGATTTTGACGTATCAGCCCCCGCAGGTTCTTCAGGCGGGGAAATATGATTTCGTAGTGCGCTATGTCAATGTGCGCAAAAATTCCAATATTCCCAGAATTTATACCATAACCGTTCAGCCATAATAAAGGGGAACAAATAAAGCGAGAGGGTTTTATCTTCCAAAAAGGAAGGATAAAAATCCTGCGCGAGGTTTGAGTGCAGGATTGCGGACAAAATCAAGCGCCGCCCTGAGGAGCTTCTGCTCATAATCAGGGCGGTTTGTTTTTAACCTGAGCGAGTCAAGATATCCAGGGAGGTCGCGACCAAGGCGCGCCATCGCCCATCCAGCCGCTGTCACCAGTTTATCAGCAACAAGACCCGGGTCACCGCTCAAGTCTGCCTTGCGTTCTTCGGATAGGAGTTTCTCAAGGAGTTCACGCCTTTTATCTTCCGGGAAATTCTCAATGGGGAAGTGGTGCAGGGCATTTACTGCAATGACAAAATTATATGGGTTAAATCCGGATAAAAAACCGAGCATGAGGTCGTATTGTTTTTCAGGCGTGGCGTTTATAAATTCCTGCGCTGTAAGCGTGGCGCCCACGTTGCGCCGGATGTCGTCGTCCGTCTCATTCTCGTGCCGTGCCTTCAGCTCCTCCGGTGAGAGGGAGATGTGGAGAGGTTTCTGAGTGGAGTAATCCAGGAGGGGCTGGACACTTCGGTCAAGTAGGAGGCGGGGTTTTTTCAGTTCGGGTCTCTCACCCCAGTATTGATAATGCGGACAGACCATTGCCCAGGGATATTCAAGCACGATGCGGCGGAGACGGCAATAACCATATCGTCCGGGACCGCGCCCACTGAGTTGCAACAGGTCCATCACGCAATCAACGCATCGTCCCTCAATAATTATCTCGCCTTCCATCATTTTTCTCAGTGAGTAATATGGGATGAAATGGTTTTCATTTTGTTATTGTTTTTGAATTTTCCTTTCTTTCATAGCCCCTGTGGATTCATCCTGTCAATTTTTTCCGAGTTTTCAAAATTTTCCCCTACTGCGTGTGTCTCTTCAATTTTAATGCATCTGATTTGCGCAAGCGGGAAGGCGATTCTTACAAGGAGAAAGAAAAGACCCAAATCAAGAATCAGCAGGAACCCTGCATAATAAATCTCCCCGAAGAAAAATCCGAGGAGAGGCATGAAATTCATCACGCGAATTTTCCACGTGATGAGTTTTTCCAGTTTGACCATCGGCTCATGTTTCAGCCGGGTTTCAATGTCGGCGCGGAACTGGTTCAGGGGGAAATTCGTGCCGGGGCATTCTGTGTGGGTAATCTGCGCTTCCCTGTGACCCATAACACAGCGGGGAGGGATGTGATAACGGCGACAGAGCGTATCAACAACTGCAGTGAGCGTTGCCATCTGTTTTGGTGTGGGATGTGTTGTTGATAAATCTCCAACAAGGCAGATGTGGATTCCCTTGAAGTTGTAATAATCAGACCATGTGCGGAAAAAGTCGCGGATGCTTTTCGGATGGAAACTGTAAACCACGGAGCGACAGCCGCCGCCCAACTGCTGACGCAACCACCTTCCTCCCTGCTGTAGTTCGCCATCACCGGCGCCGTTGCCGTTGCCGATAATCAGATGGTAAAGCATGGTGTCATTGAATGGCCATGCGCCCCCGCGGGCGTAATGTCCCGCGCGGAACATACGCACGCTACCAAATTTTGTGGCGCTGTGGTGAATGATAATGTAGTCCCAGCGTGATTTGAAAAAATTGAAATGGACGAACAGATAGGAAATAAAAAGGATTAGTAAATATCCGGCGGCGCGCTTGAGGTAAAGACTCGGCATGTTAATGTTTATTTTCCGGTTTTGTTATCGGTTCTGATTTTTATTTTTCGCCACAAGTGAAGCGAGTCCGCGCTTCAGCAGGACACCCGTTACCTGGCGCCGCCATTCAGCGGTGGAGCGGATGTCATCGATGGGACGGATTTCACCCTGTGCCAGTTCTGATGCCTTCTCAAGGACATCCAGTGTTAATGTCTTGCCTTTGAGAAATTCCTCCACAGACACACTGCGCAGGACAGTCGGCGCCACAGCCCCATAAGCAATGCGGGCATCCGTGACAGTTCCGTCCATTGCTAAAGAAATCTGTCCCGCCACAGAGAGTTTATTGATAGAGAGTGCGCGACGCTGTCCGCTCGTCAGGTAAAAAAAATTCTCCGGCTGTTTGGGAATGGGGAACTCAATATATGTGAGAATCTCGTTGGAGCAGAGCATTGACTCCTTCGCTCCCTTGAAACAGTTTGTGATTGGGAGACGGCGTTCGTCTGAGACTGACTTTAATATGACCTCCGCCTCAAGGACGTAAAGAGCTGGTATTGTGTCGGCGCTTGGTGATGCGTTGGCGATATTTCCCCCGATGGTTCCGCGATTGCGGATTTGAGGCGAACCAACGTTCCCTGCAGATTCAATGAGTATCGGCGCACTGGTATGCAGGACATCTGAGCGCATTAGCAGGTCAAACGTCGCAAGCGCACCGATGCGGATTCTTCCACCAGTCGTCTCAATGATGCCGAGTCGGGGTATCCTGTCAAGGAGGATAAGGATGCGTGGGCGCAGGGTGCCTTCCTTCATACGCACAATGAGGTCGGTGCCTCCCGCCAGAGGCATTGCGCCTTCAGCGCCGTGTTTATTCAGGAGAGCGAGTGCATCATCAAGGTTCGTCGGCACAAATGCTTGAAAATCTGGGAGAAACATACGTCTCCTCAAAAAAGGGCTTTAGAATAGGATATACATTGCACTGCTGAGGGCGCCTGTTTCAAAAACTACAATCAAAATGCTCAATACTAACAAGGTTATAATGATTGGAATTATCCACCAGAGCTTGCGTTGGCTCAGGAATTCAAAAAACTCTTTCAGGATTTCCAACCGTTCCCTGTAATGATACAGTGCATAGAACAGGGTGCCAACAACGGCGAGGAAGATAATCAGAAATACAAGTTTGAGCGACATTTTATACCCCCGATGACTTTTTTCTCAATGTCTTGAAGATAGACCCAGCCGCCCTGAGATGCGCCTTCAATTGGGCAAAATTCTTTATACGTCCGAGCTCCTTCAGGATTCGCCCGGGGCGGAGATAGAATGACCGCATGGCGCGGGATTGCGCCTCAATGAGTTCCCCCGCTGACAATTCCTGCGTCCGCAGGACAGCCGACCCTTCCTCCTCATAATCATTCCAGTCGGTGGACTCCAGCCAGTTGTTTTGCCGTGCTATCTCATACAGTTCCGTTCCGGGGAAGGGTGTGGCAACGTGAAAGTTGACGTAATCGGGATTGATTTCCCGCGCAAACCGTATGGTTTCTTCGATGGTTTCCCGGCTCTCGCCGGGCAGTCCCAGGATAAAATATGCCATGGAAAGAATTCCCGCCTTGCGCGTCATGCCGATAGCATGGCGGGAGTTTTCAGTCGTTATCATTTTTTTGCAGTCGTCCAGTATTTTCTGGTTGCCCGATTCAACACCGTAAGAGATGAGCATGCATCCCGCCTTTTTCATCATCCGGAGCATTTCAGCATCCACTGCATCCACGCGGCTGTTGCAAATCCAGCGGAATTTGACACCGCGGGATAGAATCTCGCCGAGGAATGTCACCACCCATTTTTTATTAAGCGTCAGTGAATCCGTCATGAATACAACATTCCGGATACCGAGTTCATTTTTCAGTTGTTCAATTTCAGAGATGACGTTTTGCGGGCTTCGTGTGCGCACCTTATTGCCCCAGACCTTGCCCGCTCGGCAGAAGGTGCATTTCCACGGGCATCCGCGCGTCGGGATTACCGTGGCGAAGGGTTCGTTTTCAAAAAAGGGCATTCGGTATCTATCATTTGGCAAAAGATGGCGCGCGGGAAAGGGGAGGGTGTCGAGATTTGCGATATAGGGACGTTGCGATGTGATGATAATCTCCCCATTTTTTTTGATGGCGAGTCCCGGAATGCCCTGCAACCCGCCCTGCCAGTTAAGAATCACCTCATCGAGCGTTCCTTCCGCCTCATTGATGAAGATGAGGTCGGCGCGCGACTGGGAGAGGGCTTCCTCTGGAAGGGCTGAGACATGCGTCCCCACAAAGGCATACACAGCCGGCTTGGCAGACTTGAGTTGACCGATGATGTATGCATCGTTTCGGAATGTGGGTGTTGTGGTATTGGTGACGACAAAATCAGGAGCAAATTCGCAAACAATGTCTTTCAGTTGTTCCAGAGTCTCACCCATTGCCATGGCGTCCACGAGTCTGACTTCGCAATCCCTCCTGAGCGCCACGGCGGCGAGATAGGCAAGACCGGTCTGGGGCCAGAGTTCCCCAGCCACTGATTTACGACCACAGCGTCCAACCTCCTTCATAAAACGCTCACCCGTCACCATCGGCGGATTGAGAAACAGGATTTTTAATTTTGGATTCATCATCTGCGGTTTTTGCTCAGGGGATTAACCTTTTCTCCGGACTATCAGGTCTGCGAGAAGTCCGATGGCTATAATCTGCACGCCGGAGAGGGTCAGGACCGCCACAGTGCCATCCATTATGCGCCCGATGTAAAGCCCGCTGTAGAGCAGGACAGCCAGCGCAAGGGCAAAAAAGATAAACCCGCCGAAGAGACATATCCTCAGCGGGTTGAAATATAGGATGGTGCGAATGATGGTGAGTAAAATACTTGTCGTATCATGGACGGGACGAATCTTGGATGTTCCCTTGCGCCTGTGGTAATCGACAGGGATGAATTGCACGCGTAGGTCACTGCAGAGAAAGGCAAGGGTTAATGTGGTGGTGAGGGAAAAACCCCGCGGGAGGATGTGATAATATGATTCCGCCTCCTTCTTCCAGAAGGCACGCAGTCCCGAATTAAGGTCGGGTATTTTCATCTCGGCGAGATAGTTTGCCAAGATTCCGAGGAAGAATTTTGCCGGCTGGCGGAAAAATGGGACGTGCACAGACTTGCCCGTTCTCGCCCCGACCGCCATTTCGCAATCATCCAGCGCAACGACAAGTTTGGGTATGGCATCCGCGGGATATGTGCCATCGGCGTCCGTTATGACAATGATTTCTCCTTTGCTGTGGCGCAGACCCGTCTTGATTGCCACCCCATAACCCATATTTTTTTCGTGGGTGTGAAACTGGTCAACAAGCTCGGCAATCGGTGGCAGGTCAAGCCCATCCGTGGAGCCATCATCCACGACAATGATTTCATAGGAGAAAGAGTCGCCAATGGCGGAGCGGATATCCCGTATCACGCCTTCGAGGGTCTCCTTTTCATTGTAAACTGGGATGATGATGGAAACACTCGGTTTTAGATTTTCGTTCGTGTTGACCATAAACCCCATTACCGTTTGAATACAATGTGGTTTTTATATCCTTGGCAGGTGTTTCTCATCAAGTTAAAAAAGACAGGGCGATGGGGAATAATTATGATGCATGATTCTTTTCAGGCATTTGAGAGTTTTTCGCCGAGTTCGCGTGAGCGTTCCGTGGCGCGTCGCACCGTTTCAGTTATTATACCCTCATAATTTGCGGCATGCATGACGGTAAAACCTGCGGCTGTCGTGCCTCCGGGTGTTGTCACCATTTCCCTGAGTGCCTTGAGCGTCTCCTTGCGTTCCAGCATCATCCTTGCCGCGCCGAGAACCATGTGTTTTGTGAGGATTTCGGAGATTTCAGGAGATAATCCCACCTGCACACCTGCCTTTATCAGGCACTCAGTCATGTAGAAAATATATGCAGGACCGCTTCCCGAAAGACCCGTCACGGCGTCAAGGCCCTTCTCGTCAACCTCGACCGCCACGCCAATCACATTAAAAAAAGTGAGCGCAAGGGCGAGGTCTTCCTCGGTTGCATTTTTACCCCGTGCAAGTGCTGAGGCACCGCATTTGATAAGGGCAGGGGTATTCGGCATTACACGGATGACCCGCGTCGTGTCACCAAGACGGCTTTCAAGGTAGGACGTCTTTATTCCTGCGCAGACGCTTATGAAGAGATGCTCGGGCGTTGCGGCGCCCTTCAGTTCTTCCATGACCTCCGGCACGTTCTGGGGTTTCACGGCGAGAACTATAATTTGCGCCTTCTCCAGAAGCTCCCTGTTTGAGCGACAGCAATTGAATGGGACGATTTCACGTGCGGCATAAAGGCGGTCAGGGTCCTTATCATATCCCCAGATATTTTGCGCCCTGGCGAGACCTGCAGGCACAATTCCGCCCAGGATTGCGCTCGCCACATTGCCCGTTCCGATAAAACCGATGCGAAACATGTTTCACTCTCCTGTCCCCGCGTGAATCAATAATGTCACATTTGGGTTAATGATGGATTTCTGTAACAATTACATGTGGAATAAAGGTCTTTTCAGGCGGGTTTGCAAGAAAAAAATCTTGCCATGCCTCCGAGTGTCATTATTCGTCCCAGGATTATCCTTGAATCCGGTTTATATTTTTGGGAATTAGCCAACTACGGATTTTGTGAAGGAGGAGAGGATGAATTTTCACTCGCTTTCTTTTGTGGAAATAAAAGATATAAGTGACGACCTTTTGCTCCCATGGCTCGACCTTTATGAGACATCATTTCCGCCGCGGGAAAAGATGCTCGTCTCTGTGCTTCTTAAAATGCTGAAGGAAAAGGCAAAAAAGGCGGTACACAACACATTTTTCCTTGCCGCAACGGACGTTCAGGATGGTCTTGTCGGGCTTGCACTATACGAGGTTTCGGAGAAATGTCCCGTCGCCTATCTCATATATCTCGCCGTAGCCAGTGAGGCGCGCAACAGGGGAGTTGGCTCTGCTCTATATAATGAGATTATAAAAAGACTCGCGCCCTTTCATCTAAAAGCTATGCTATTTGAGGTGGAAATACCCGACGAGGTCAACACTCAGGAAGAGCACGTGCTTGCAGAAAGGCGCATCCGGTTTTACAGAAGACAGGGTAGTTTTCTGATGGGTGGTATTAAATATCTTCAGGATGTTGGTCATAACCAACCGCCGGTGCCCATGCACGTCATGGTTCATCCACTCATGCCCTGCACTCCTGAGGAGACATTCGCCCTTGCAGAATGTCTATTCGCGGGCAATATATCGCGCACGGGAACAATAACGCTGGAATAGCGTTGTGGCACTTCCGCATGAATGGTCTTAAATAAATCAAGTTGACGTGGTGACTACACAGTGTGAGAAAAAAAATATTACAGGAAATTTTATGTGAGGATAAAAAAAAATGAAAAGACGCGATTTTTTGAAAAAGGTTTCCGGCGCGGCAATTGGAGGCGCTCTTTATTTCAGTCTCCCGCGCACTCGTGCCGACGCAGATGACCTCCCCTGGGAGAAACGCACAGACTCAATTCTCCTCTCTAAGGAGGGGGAATTTTCCCTCTCGCCCATGTATCCCGTCGCCAAGGGAATAAAGAATGAATACCCTGACCTTGCCCTCACAAAAGGTGGGGGGATTGCCGTTGTTTATGTCTCTGAGAAAGAGGAAGGGGAGACGGTTGTTCTCCGTGAGTTCAAGCCGGATGGAACGAGTGGGGAAGAGATTCAGCTCAGCACCCATGTGGGTTTTGAGTCACGTCCCCGGATGGTTGTGCAGGATGACACATTGCATATCGTATGGGCGGCACGGCGCGATGGAAAGAGCAGTATTGTTTATCGTCTGTTAAAAAATGGTGCTCCGGGGGATGAGGTTATTGTCTCACGCGATGCGTCCTCCAGCCGGAAGCCTTGTATTGTGTTGGATAAAACGGGAAGCCCCGTAATCGCCTGGGAATGTATGGAAAAAGGGCATTATGTCATCAAGGTGAGACGCCTTGCGTCGGATAATATCATCACCGTGTTGGGAACGGTTGGAAAGGATGACCGCGATAATTGCCGTCCTGCCATGTGTCTTGCTCCAGATGGCACAGTCTGGCTGACATGGGACGCTTATGATGGTCCGGGCGATTTCAATATCTATCTGAAAAATATCAGTGCGCCTGAAAGTGCGGAAATCCGCATCAGCAATCATCCCGCATCCGACTTGGCTCCTGCTATCGCCGCCGACAAGGAAGGATTCATCTGGGTCGCATGGCATACAAACAGAAAAGGCGTCAACGGGTGGGATATCCCCCGCTGGTTTGACACCGTCGCATTCAAGGATGGACAGTTATACGAACCTGTTTCGCAACCACTGGATAAAAACCTTGAGAAGGAAGGAGAAGTCCAGAGCCTCGAATTCATTCAGGTATTATGCGCTCCAGATGGACGGATCATTCTCACCGGGCGTCCCTCTCATAACTTCTGCATCCAGTGGTATAAAGGTGACACATGGTCGCGGCTTTATCGCCTCCCCAAAGATGGCTGGGGCGGACGCGGACAGCACCTGAGAGCCGTCATGTCTTCCGAGGGTGTTCTGTGGATGGCGCGACGCGACCTTGACTTATGTGTCCTACAATGCCTGAGCGGGCTCAAGGGTGAATACGCCAAACCGGCTCTCAAGCCCATCCCCGACATCGGCGCAATTCCCGCACTTGTCGGCTTTGAAAAACGTCACCAGTTTCCAGAATGGAACGGCAATAAACATTACTTTGGAGACATTCATGCCCACACCTGGATGTCCGATGGCGTTGGCGACCTTGATGAATTTTACACCCTGCGTCGGGACCTCCTCCGTGATGACTTTGCATGCCTCACAGACCATGATACATTTGTCGGGAACGGAATCATGCCTTCCGAGTGGGAAGAAGAGAAGGAAATGGTGACGCATTATAATGAGTCCGGGCGCTTCATCACCCTTTATGGGCAGGAATGGACAACCCTTCGCTGGCCCAGACAGTTCGGGCATAAAAACATTTATCACATTGACCCAGCAATGTCTCTCCTTGACCATACGGATGAAGAGACAAACACCTCACAAAAGCTCTTTGAGCGGGCAAAAAAGATCGGCGCCATTTGCATCCCACATCACATCGGCTGGACGGGCGTTGATTGGGAAAATCACGACCCCATAGCACAGCCACTCGTGGAGATTGTCTCCATTCATGGTGCTTATGAATATATGAATAACAGACCGATTTATCATCGCGGGGGCGTAAAGGGCTGTTTTATTCAGGATGGACTTGCCCGAGGACTTGTATTCGGGATTGTCGCTGGCAGTGATACACATGGGCTTATCTGGCAACACCATGTTGGATGGAAGCGCAACTGCCTCAGGGGAGGTCTCACATGCATTCTGGCGAAGGAACTCACGCGCGAGGCGCTTTTTGATGCCATGAAAAACCGCCGCACATACGCCACGAGCGGCGTGAAGATGTGCATCGTCTTTGAGGTTGAAGATGCAATGATTGGGCAGGAGGTCAATCTCTCAAAGGCGCCCAAAATCAGGGTGGAGGTCATGAGTCCCTTAGACGTCCAGTGGCTCCAGATTGTCCGCAATAATGAAACCATACTCACATACGGCGGCGAGGGATTTCGCACAGGATTCTCATATACGGATGAGGGTCTAAAATCGGGGCGTTACTGGTATTACCTGCGTGTCATCACAGAGGACGGCAACATGGCATGGACAAGCCCCATCTGGGTGAATATGTCATAGATTGTAAATTATGAAGAGAGATGTCGCTGAATCATTTCAATCCTTGAAGAGTTCGAAAATCTCCGGGACGTTCTGAAAGCGGTCTTCGGGTTTTTTCTGTATCATCTTCATGATTGCCTGCCGGAATTTCTCTGAGACTTCTCCCTGCATTTCTGGCGGGTTGGTATGAACGTGATGGTATTCAATGTTTCCATGGCAGAATGGCGGGTTGCCATTGAATATTTCATAAAGCATTATGCCGAGTGAATAAATATCCGTGCGGGCATCGACGTCCTTTCCGGTTATCTGCTCCGGCGCCATGTAGAGCGGGGTGCCAATCACGGCAGTTCCAGTCTTGGTGACAGAATCTGCCTTGAGAATCTTGGCAATGCCGAAGTCTGTAATCTTTATGGTATTGAGCGGTGTTATCATAATATTTGCCGGTTTGATGTCCCTGTGAATAATGCCCAGACTGTGGGCATAGCCGAGGGCATCGCATATCTGGAGAAAATACTGGGTTACGGTTTCTTCCGTGAATTTAACCTTACCGGCAATCATCCGTTTCAGGTCGGTGCCATCTATAAATTCCATTGAGAGAAACAATTTACTGCCGCTTTCGAAGAGGTCGTGGATTCTGACGATGTAAGGATGGGAGAGTTTTTTAGCCGCCCGTGCCTCACTCTTGAATCGTTCCACTGCCTTCGGGTCCTGGCAGAGGTAATCATTCAAAACTTTCAGGGCTACGATATCGTTGACCACCTTGTCGCGCGCCCTGTAGATGACCCCCATCGAGCCGCGGTTCACCTCTTCCATGATTTCAAAGCGGGCATCCTGTATCACTGGTGCAGGTCGCGAAGTTTCTGCCTCCTTTTGCTGAAGCTGGATGCGGTAATCAATTTTTTTCCATTTTGTAGCTACGTCTTTGTATTCCGGCGTGTTGTCCATAATTAGTTGATATATATCCTTGGCACCGGTCAGGTCTGCCGCCTTTTCCATATCATTTGCGAGGCGATACAGAATATCGGTGATTTCAGGGTTTAAGGGAATCATCTTGAACGTGTGCCAGGCGAGGGAATACATATTTTTCTGCCAGTAACTGAGACCGAGTATTTTCAGGGCACGTAATTTGTAATTCTCATCCCTGGCAAGTTCCTGCAGGATGTTTATTGCCTCATCCATCTTGTTCTTCTTGAGGTATATCTTGACAAGTTTGAATTGGATTCCCGGGCTTTTCTCTGTTTGCAGATATTCCTCATAGAGGGTTTCAAGGGTATTTACGATTCCCTCTTCCTCGCCCTGTTTCTGGAGGTTCTCAAGACTTATAATCGCCTCTTTCCACTTCCTGAGTTGCTGATACAGTCTGGCGCGCTCGCGGATTGCCAGCTTGTAGTTCGGGTAATGTTTGACCAGAAACTCATAAGCTTCCAGCGCCTCATCTGGATTATGCTCCGGGTTCTCCATATAAATCTTGATGGCATTGCGAGCCTCCTCCGGAAAACGACGCAGAATGTGAACCCTTGAGAGGAGCAGATACAAATCGACCGGCAGTTGGACATTCTTGTTTATCAGTTCACTGGTAATTTCACAAAAGCGCGTGTATATGGAGATGGCGCTTTCGCTCCTGTCTTCTGATGCCGCAAGTTGCTGAACCTGATGAATCATCTCCCGGGTAAGTGGTAATGGAAGTTCAGGTGGAGCGGAGACTTCACCACCGGGCACTGCCTGTGTCGGGAGTTGAGGAAGTGTTATTGTCTCTTCTGCTGACGGTTTGAGTGCTGGAGAAGAAGGAACCTCAGGAGTTTGCATCATGGCTCCTTCAGATTGAGTGTCAGAAATGGCGCGAAAATTCCCAGGTTGTTTATCAGTGTCATAAAGGCTCTCTGGTGGGACTGCGGGTGTCCCCAGTTGAACAGGGGAGAGGATATCCACAGGTACAGCCTCAGCGCGCGCAGGTGCTGGTTTCAAGGGATATGCGGCGACCTGTCTCTGCCTGCGCCTGCTTTTTCGTTTCTTCTTTTCCTCGTATGTGAGGAAGGTGTGCGTGATGGTAAGTTTTTTCTCCCTTCCGGTTGCCATATCATTGGCGGATATCTCAAGGACACCATCGGAGTTGATAAAAAATGTAATTCTTATGCGTGGAGTGCCAGCCGGTGCGGGCTCGATATCGCTCAGGGTGAATTTCCCCAGACTCCGGTTATCCTCCGCATTTTCGCTCTCCCCCTGAACCACATGGATGTTAACAAATGCCTGGTTATCCTCAGTGGTGGTGAAGGTCTTTGCCGCCTTGATGGGGATGGTGCTGTTTTTATCAATAATCTTTGAGACCTTTCCATCCTTGACTTCCACACCGAGAGAGTGGGGTGTAATATCAAGGAGTACCACCTCTTGAAGGTCTCCTGCGAAAATGCCCGCATGAGTGGCGGCTCCAAGGGCTACGATTTCATCCGGATTCACACCCTTGAATGGCGTAATGCCGAAAAAGTCCTCCACCTCTTCCTGGACAAAGGGGATACGGGATGACCCTCCAACAAGAATCACCTTGGATAAATCCTTTTTGGCGACCCCCGCCGCCTCAAGTGCATCACGACAGCATTTGATAGTCCTATGCACATAAGTGGCAATGAGTGACTCAAATTCTCTGCGTGTAATCATCCTTTCAAGGTGGATGGGATGCTTATCCTTTTGCGCCACGAAGGGAAGAGAGACAAGGGTATGATTGGTGGTGGATAGTTCGCATTTTGCCTTTTCCGCCACCTCTTTCAGTCGGTAAAGTGTTACGGGGTCCTCCGCAAGATTGACGCCGTGTTTTTGCTGAAATTCTTCAAGGATGAACGCGACAAGGGCATTGTCCAGGTCGTCACCGCCCAGATGGGTGTCTCCATTGGACACAAGCACCTCAAAGGTGTTGTGGTCTATTTCGAGTATGGAGATATCAAATGTCCCGCCGCCGAAATCATACACAGCCACAATCTCTTCGGTGCTTTTGCCAAGCCCGTAAGCCATAGCGGCGGCGGTAGGTTCATTGAGAAGTCTTAATACCTCCAGTCCCGCCAGACGTCCCGCCTCCATCGTGGCGTTTCTCTGCAAATCGTCAAAATATGCGGGAACTGTGATGATGGCTTGATAAATCGACTCCTCTAAGTAACCCTCCGCCGATTCCTTCAGCTTCTGGAGTATTAGTGCGGAAATTTGCTCCGGTTTATATCCCATCCCATTAATGTCAATGTAAAGCTGGTCTTCCTTCTGGGTGATTTTGAATGGGAATTTTTCTCCAGAATCCCAGACATCTGAAAAGCTCCTCCCCATCAGCCGTTTGATGGAGTTAATGGTGCGTGTGGGATTTGTGGGTGCCTGACGGCGGGCAATCTCCCCAACAATAACCTCACCGTTGTCCAGAAAGGCAACAACTGAGGGTGTCTTATTGCCGCCCTCCGGTGTCGATATAATGACCGGTTCGGAACCCTCAACGTATGCCGCAAGGGAATAGGTTGTTCCAAGGTCAATACCAATAATTTTTCCTTCTTTTACTTCCATAAGCAGTTAGGTTTTCTGTACTTTTTCAAAATAGTCCTCATCTCTTTTGAAATGGATGAAAAAATTTACATATATAACCGGCAAATTCAACGCCATAGAAAAATGTAACCCCTTTTCTAATATTTAGAAGATGACTTGGATTATCAGAAAGTAAAGGGAGAAATTAAAAATTTTTAGATTTTTTTATCACGTTTTTTACACAAAATGGGAAATATAATTCATGCTCTCAATAATTTCCCCCTCTGATGAATCCCATTTTTCACATATTTTTATCCTTCCCTTGATGCCACTCCTTCTTCTTGAGTAAACGTTCCTCCCTTGCTTCAAATATGAGTTTTTCCTCCTTTTCCCTTTCTTCAATTTCTTTGATTGATAATTTTTTCGTCCTGATCTCAATATGACGCTTTTTGAACAATTCCCTTATGCCATCCAGCAGGTCTTTTGGGGTGAAGGGTTTTGTCAGATACAAATCCGCCCCAAGTCTCATGGCATAGTCTATGTCCTTCTGGCTGGTTTTGGCAGAGATGAACATGATGGGCGAGTTCTTAAATGTCACATTGCGGCGCAAAGACTGGCACAGTTGATATCCGCTCATCTTGGGTATCATGATGTCCAGAATAAAGAGGTCAGGTTGGTAGATAACGAGTTTTTTAACCGCCTCTAACCCATCACTGGCGGTTACGACTTCAAAGCCCTCTCTGAGCGCCATCCTTGCGAATTCCAGCATATCTGCCTCATCATCAACCACCATCACTCGCGGCGTCACAGTTGAGCGGAGTTCGACATAGGGGCTTTCTTTATGCGTGGGAATTGGTTGCCGCCCTGCAATGCGCTCATATTCGGATTCGGGGGTTTTTACCTTTTCCGCTGTTGGAGCGGTCGGGGTGGCAGGCGTCCGCTTTGACGTTACAGACTCCGCGGGCACGCCTGTCACGGTTCCGGATTTTTCCATTTCACGAATCTGCTGAAGTGTGTATCGCTTTTTCTGCGGAGGATAGCGATGTTTTTTAAGAATGTTTTGAACAGTCGTGAGCAGATGTAAGGTATCTATGGGTTTGGTGAGGTAAAGGTCTGCACCGGAGCGGTACGCCTTCTCCATATCCTCACGAGAGGAGAGCGCAGAGATGAACAGTATGGGGATATAGCTGAAACTCGGATTCTCGCGAATCGCCTCGCTTGCCTCCAGTCCGTTCATAAGGGGCATCATGACATCCATGATGATGAAATCAGGTTGACAGCGCTCTAATTTCTCCAGTGCATCCAGTCCGTCAAATGCCTCAACAATCTCAAACTGGCTTGAGAGGACGGTGGACATGAGGACACGAATGTCTTCATCATCATCCACTATCATGATGCGCCAGGGGATATTATCTTTGACTTCTTGTATAGACAATTTTTTCCCTCCCGGTATGTATTCCAGATATTTATGGTCTGCGGGAAAAATCAATAATTATCCCGCTATTGCCTGATAACCTCCCTTACTGACGCCAACAGATTGAACAATGGCAAAAAGTATGTAGTTTGTCAACAAAAACGACCCACCATAGCTGAAAAATGGCAAGGGGAGTCCAGTGACGGGCAGGAGGCGAAGCGACATCCCTATGTTGCAGAAGACATGGATAAGAAAACATCCCAGAATGCCGGTCGCAAGGAGACGCCCGAACTTATCCGGCGCATTCTTCGCCGCATTGTGCGCACGCGCCGTGATAAGTCCATAGAGAAGGAGTAATAATCCACACCCGGCAAAGCCGAATTGCTCACCGAGACTGGAAAAAATGAAGTCCGTGTGCCGCTCGGGGAGAAAACTCAATCTTGTTTGAGTACCCGCCTTCCATCCCTTGCCAAAAAGACCACCTGAACCGAGTGAGATTTCTGCCTGTCGGATATTGTATCCCTGCCATTTTGTGTCGTGTTCGGGGTTGAAAAAAATCTCGATACGCGCCTTCTGGTAGGGTTTGAGAAGTGGATAGGTTACAACCACCCCCCACACTGCCATGAGGATGCACAGGGTAATAAGTTTGTGCGATGCCCCTCCCGCATAAATCATTATCAGCAATAGAGGGAAAAAGAGTGATGCCGTGCCGATATCCGGCTGATAGAGAATCAGCGACATCGGCAACGCGACAATTACAATGGGGACAAGGATATCCCTGATTTTTGTGAGTGGTTTTTCACGCCAGGCAAGTCGGTGCGCCAGACACAATATGACTGCTATCTTGGCAAACTCTGAGGGCTGGATGCGGTGTGTGCCGATGTCATACCAGCTCCTGGCGCCCTTCACCTGATGACCCAGAAAGATTAGCAGGATGAGTAACAGGATTGAAAAAGTGTAGATGGGCCATACCAGATGTCTCAACCATCTGTAATCAAGAAGTGAGATGACGGTAAAAACAATCAGGCTCACAAGTAGCCATAAGGTTTGTTTCCGGGCATAATCGGATAGTTCAGGGATGGAATATGTGGCACCGTAAATGACAATGATGCCGAAGAGTGTGACCAATATGAGTGGAAAAAAAAGCATCGCATCAAAGCGGTGGGTGAATTTTCGCATTAATGAATATCTGTTTGTTCGTTCCACTTTCATTCACCAGCGTGGGATAAATTCATGTCCATTTCTTACGCCACTGCCCCTTTTTCTCACGGAACATTCTTCCGAGAACAGGAAATATCAGGGCAAAAACCAAACCACCCGTTAATGCACTTTCTAAACGCAGGGTAAAAAATGGCGCAACGCAAAGGGTCATCACAAGACTTGTCAGGAGGTCTGCAAACACAAGGAATATCAAGGCAAAAATGAAAAGGACAGGACGAGGAGATTCCCTGAGATAGAATGAAGTCCCTCCCATAAGGTAGCCCGTAAGCGCAAGGGCAAGGGCGAGCAAGCCGGCGGGTTCGCCAAACATCGCCGCATGAACGAACCCGATGGTGAAACCCGTAAGCGCTCCCGCCGTCTGACCCCATTGCATGGCGGTGAAAAGGACAAAAAGGATGGATGTGCGGGGAAAAAAACTTTCACGCCACCCCGGTGCCACCAGCGTCCATTCGAGAAAAAAAGACACCATCAGAAGCGTCATGAATTTAATCACCCTCAAGGTGTTTCTCCTTCATGGACTCGCTTCCCAGAAGTATGAAGAGAAAATCAAGGCGCATGAAATCTGCAGTCGGTCTCACATAAATCTTTGAGCGACCGTATTTGTCCTTTTCTATACTTTCCACCTCGCCGACCGGAAGGTCGCTGGGAAAGAGGGATTGTTGTAAACCGGCAGTGACCACGTGGTCATTCCGGCGCAGACGGCGACTCAGTCCCTCCGTACGCAGATTCAAAATATTCGGCTTTCCCGTTCCCTCCACAATACCAAGCTCTCCCGTTTCGGAGACACGGACCATGAGCGCACTCTGAATGTCAATCAAAAGATGCACCAGAGCCAGATCGCCTGACGCCTCTTTCACCACTCCAACCACGCCCTTCTCATTCACCACAGTCTGCTCAGGTCTGACTCCATCTTTTGCGCCCCTGTTCACAAGGATGGTTCTTGTCCAGGGATTGGAGCTGTATCCGATGATGTTGGCGGAAAGGAGGGAATATCGGGCGATGGTGTGACCGGCGGGGGAGGAGACAAGATGCTGTGTGCGCTCAAGAGTGGTGAGTGCATTTCTTGTCTCGTTTAACTTCAGGCGAACGGCGACAAGGTCGTGTTTAAGTCTTTCGTTATCCTCCACGAGTCTCTTCGAACTGAACCAGGCGGTTGTGAGTCTTTCACCGAGAGTTCTCACGTATCCGGCGCCTTCCAGAAGAGGCTGTAAGACGGACATAATCACTCTGCCTGCTGTGGTTTTGTAAAAAGTTTGAGATATATTTGAAAGGAGAGCGGAAAGAGAGATAATCAGCAGGACGATAAGGAGAATCCTGCGCCGTCTTTTTTGTATCTTGGAAACCATACCATCATCGGTTGAATATCCGGCGTTTGAGAATGATACACAAAGATGAGGTTATAACATCAGTCCCTGAACCAATATCGCCCAATTCAGAATCGGTGTTTTGCGCTTTCATAGCGGGCAAGAATCTCAATGGAGTCAAGCGATTTGCCCGTGCCGAGAACGACGGCTGTTTCCGGATTGTCTGTCACCCTGACGGTCAGGTCTGTTTCAGAGGCAATGAGGGAATCCAGACCGCGGAGCTGTGAGCTTCCTCCAACCATAGTGATGCCACCGTCCACAATGTCAGCGGCGAGTTCCGGCGGAGACATTTCCAGGGTGGACTTTACAATATTCACAATGACCATAATCGGGTCCTGGAGCGCTTCTCTGATTTCATCCGAGTGTATTTCGATACTTCGGGGCAGACCTGATATCAGGTCGCGCCCTTTGACAATAAGCGATTTTTCCTCAGGGAGTCTGTCAGCGGAGCCGATTTTTATTTTTGCCTCCTCTGATGTCCGCTCACCAATAATGAGATTGTATTTTTTCTTGATGTGACCGGCGATTGCCATGTCAAACTCATCCCCCGCCACGCGGACGGATTTGGAAACAACGATTCCTCCGAGGGAGATGATAGCCACTTCAGTTGTGCCGCCGCCGATGTCAATAATCATGTTTCCGGTCGGCTCCGGCACCGGCATCCCTGCGCCAATTGCCGCCGCCATTGGCTCCTGAATCAGATACACCTTCCATGCGCCAGCCTGGTTTGCCGCCTCCTGCACGGCGCGCTTCTCAACCTCGGTTATGCCTGAAGGAACGCCAATGACAATCCGCAATCGGGGATGAAAGATGTTTCGTCTGCGCCTTTTGACTTTATTGATAAAGGCGCGAAGCATCTCCTGCGCCATGTCAAAGTCATTGATGACCCCATCCTTCATGGGTCGGACGGCAATGATGTTTCCCGGAGTGCGTCCCAGCATCCGCTTTGCCTCCGCACCCACCGCAAGGACTTCATGGGTGTTTCTGTCAACAGATACTACGGATGGCTCGGCTAAAACAATACCCTCACCCCTGACATACACCAGCGTTGTGGCAGTCCCGAGGTCGATGCCGATGTCCATAGAAAACCACCTGTTCAATATCTCTATTGCCATGGATTATGATTTCTCCCCTGTATTATTAAACCTATTTTTATATCTTGTTCCAAGTTATTAAACACGTATCTATAGCCATGGTTCATTTCAAGTGTAAATAAAAAAATTCAAGGCAATTGTTGAAGGAACGTATATTTATTTCGTCACCATAGTAAGGGGAAAAGATGGAGACCAGATGCGTGCCCATATTAAAATTTCTTAATTTTGTTCTTGAGAGAATTGATGGGTTCAATTACATACATTTTTATTAAGAAATATAAACCAAATATGTATATCTTTTTCAAGATTCATGGATGTATATTACGATGAAAATGAGTAATTTTTCATCGGTGTTTATGATTTTATTAAGTGGTGTATTATTATCAGGTGCATTTGCTGAGAAGACATTGGTCAGTGATGTGGAAGATATTTCAGCGCGAAATGCAACAACTCGCTCCTTTACACGGACTTATTCTGTGCCTGTGCTGGATGCGCAATTTCAACCAACAGGCGAATCACGACTTGAAATGCGTAAACTTGTCGAAAAGGCTGATGGGCTTTGCTATGATGCGGCGTTGGATGAAGCCAAGGATTTGGTCGGAACGGAACGATGGGAACCAACCGTTACGAAATTTGTCCCTGACCAGAATGGCGGCTGGAACATGAATTCTGGTACAGCAAAGGTGCACATTGCGCCATATGCAAATTCATCGCCCCTTGTCACATTCACAATACCTTTTCGCATTCCTAATACTGATAAAAGTGACAGGTTGCATCCCAGTCTGAAAAGAAATCTCACGCTCGCAATGAAGGGTGGCGCCATATATTATGTTTGCGGGGAGCAATCAGCGCTTCTTGAGGTTCCTCGCGCAGTGGAGGGATGTGTTTCTGGAAATCGCATTATCTTTAAAGGCGCATTTTCCTGCGGCGACCTTGAATTTGTTTGTGAGAAGGGTGCGTTTCATCAGAATGTGGTCATACGCAATTCAGCCGCATTGCCCGCTCCATCCGCGCTCTGGTTTGCTTCGAAAGATACACAATTGCGAATTATCACGGATATTGAGGATATCAGTCCTGAAAATGCCTCGGTAACTTCTCAGATAAAGGGAGACAATTATGGAGATGTTTCAACTGCCGTATTGAAATTCAAGGATACTTCTGGAAAAACCCTGTGCGCCTTTGTGAGCTCAGAGGCATGGGCAGAATCCAATCCATCGGAGCGCATAACAATGGATAAAACTATCACTATTTCACCTCTTTCAAACAAGCAATACAAGCATTCCGAGGGTGTGTCATATTCATATATTACAGAGAAGAGCGCCACCGGTGCCATTATTCTGGACTATCAGGAGAGATATGGCGAGACGCAGATTAATGAGGCATGGCAGGCAGGTGTGACATATTGGGTGTCAAGCCAATTAACAGTAGGAGAAGGATATACCCTTGTTATTGAAGGCGGAGCAGTAATCAAATCAGGGTCAAATATTGCTCTTAATATTGATGAAGGTGATATTTATGTTAAAGGAACACCATTTAACTATGTCTTATTCACAAAAGATTCGGATAATACTGTGGGTGAACAAATTAATAGTCCTAACAATCCATCTTATGTCTCATTTATACAATGTAATATTGCCAAAAACGATACAACTATAGAAATTCAATTTTCTAAGTTTGCAAATACAACAGTAGGAGCATCAGGCGGTTCATTATTTTTTAATGTTCCTACAAATATGACAAACAATTCGATTAAAATACGGGATAATATTTTCCTTAATCCATTTGAAGGAATATACGGAACATTCAATAGTCCAGTAAATCTGGACATTTTTAATGTATATATTTACCATCTTGCACCATAACAAGGGATATTATGAATATCTTCCGATTAATGATTATAATATGTATACTTGTGGCGGGGATATTTTTACCCAGCATAAGTTATTCATCTGATTATTTGCTTTTCCACTACTTTATCGAGTCAGACATAGCATGGGCGAGTGATTTAGACACATCGGGTGAATTGACATTGCGAAAAGTATATACAGTTGGATACTACCCAAACGATACTTCGGCATCCCCCAATGGAAGATTGGTGATTATTGCCGGAGATTTTCAGCCCTATCTATCCTGTTTTTTTATCAATAAGGATAGGTCGATAGAAGAACCTATCTATTATAATTATTTTAGAGATATAAGTTTTAAACGAATTGTGTATAATCCTTTTTTGCCTATTGGATATATTGGTCCATATCCACGATGTGAGAAATTTAAAATTGATTATCAAATGAAAACTATTTCAACTACAACCGATACGGTGAAAATGAGAATACAACATACTCGGATGGGGTATTCAAAATGGGCGAACTGTTTAGTTTATAAAGATACAAAAGGGGGGTTTAACAGGTGTATAGGAACGAGAAACATTCTGCCAGATGGAAGTTTTAGTTCGACAACGCATACCCTGGATTTATTTTCCGGAAGCACCAATTCAGATCTTGCTGTTTCGCCCGATGGTCGTTGGGCTGTAACAATTGGAATTGGGCAACCAGCAATGTCTGTTGTTGGGATTAATCGTGATGGCTCATTATATCTCATACAAGAATTATCATTCAATTTATTTAACGAAGCAAGAAATCCAGTATTTGTTCTTTTCACTCCCAATGGATTATATTTATTAATGTTATGTCAAAGTTCACCGAATTGTATATTAACATTTTCTGTGGATCAGGTGACAGGAAAGGTCACAATGATGGATAAATATCCTTTTCAGCAATATCCCACCCCATTAGGTTATAGTGGTAGTTCTGCAATAACGCCTGATGGCAAATATTTTCTTTTTTGCAATAGAGGCATCCCTGGATATCCCTATGATGAGGAATGGTATGACATATTCCGCATTGAAGGAAATGGCAAGTTGACCTGGTTGCCAGATAAAAAGAAAGTAGTAAAAAATTTAAATTCCGCTGATAAGGTATTTGTTCCACCATGGCGTGAAGGCTATGCCCCGCCGCATGGGTGGCTGTCGCATTAGAATTTTTTTAATGCAAAACGTCGGCAAATCCATCATGGAATATGTATCATTGATTTGGGTGGCGGAGGATGGCTCAACGTATTGGGGGCATACGAGTCGCGAGCCGATGGATGATTCGGGATGGCCATTTTATAATATGGATGCCTGGTATGCCACACGCTGGTCTAAGGACAATCTTGCCCGGAGCGCTTATGACGGGCGTTTGGCAACGGCGGGTGGTTCAGGACACGAGTCAGATGCAGATTCGCCCGCAGTGGATGCTGGCTCCAAGGATTGGCTCAATGGCGGCACGACAAATACGTATTCGTTCTCTTTTGAGGATATTCCGGTGCCGATAAATGCTGACAACACTCCGCCGCATTATCTCGGCTATTTTGACAATCAGCACTGGGACCCCGCAACTACGGCGCCTCTGAGTTGGGAAGACTCAAATGCTATTACCTGCGGCACAAGGGACGACCTTGATATTGGCTATCATTACTGGGGTGCGTGCTATAAGACAAATGACGAATTTACCCCATATCCTTCTTTAACTGCCAGTGCTGTCACCTTACGACATCCTAAGGAGGCTGCCGGGGACATTCATTATACCATTAATAGTAATGATGTGATTTTTCATCCAGGTATTCCAGTAATGCCAGATGGGGCAAAAACTGTTGCCATTGCCTCAAGCGCATATGGACAGAATCATATTGAAAAAACCATTTCCTGTTTTGTTTCCAACATGTATGAATATTTACAAACATATACCAATCATTCTTTGGTTATCTTCAGACGATTTAGAGGAGATTCAGATGCATATGGCGTGGTGGACCATTACTGGGTATCAGAAGGGGGACGTCCTCATATTAATAGATTAGCAATGACCACTGGTTCAGGTGCTACCAATGGAAATATGAATGAACCAATTTATCTTGGTGTGCTCGTAACAAAAGGCAATTGGGATGAAAGTTTAAGTCAATTAGAGATTCATGTATACCGTTATGAGCCGAATCCAGAAAGCTGGGTAAAAATTGGTGACAAAACAATCACTTGGTATGATTGTATTAAACGTCAAATCTATGATATTGCTCTTGCAGCTAACGGAAACGATCTCTGGGTGTTCTGGTTATATCATTATTTAGATGAATATGACAATG
>Ga0172365_10000767_pt1 | contig 22317 bp, 12 predicted proteins | sample LakKivSesite48cm_FD_114535 | JGI IMG/M metagenome (GOLD analysis project Ga0172365, IMG submission 114535) | Sediment microbial communities from Lake Kivu, Rwanda - Sediment site 48cm | ecosystem: Environmental > Aquatic > Freshwater > Lake > Sediment | place: Rwanda: Western Province, Lake... | reverse complement strand
CGGCGCTGATTCCTCGGGCCGCTTGCTCCCAAAGAATAGCCTGGCTAAGCCCTTGCCCAAGCCCAGGATTCCAGTCCGTGGCACGCAAAACGTGTGCACGCGCTGTGGGTCCAGGTATTGCGCCGCAATGCGAGCCAGGTCCTGGACGGTAATGGCGCGCAGGCGGTCCATGTCTGCGTTCACAGCCGCGAGATCGCCGCCCACGACAGCCGCGTCGCCCAACACGCGGGCCTTGCCGCCAATCGTCAGGGCGACCATGACCCGGTCGCGCAGCATCTGATTGCGAGCCTTCTCCAGTTCGTGTTGAGTCACGCCGCCTGTGCGGATTAGCTCCAGTTCTTCTTTCATTATTGCTACGACGCGGTCCAGGTCGTTAGAGAGCGGATTTAGAGGAGCTCCGGCAAAGAACATGCCGTCCTGCTCCAGAAACATGACCTCCGCTCCAGCCATCGGCGCGAGCGATTCTTGTAGGACGAGGCGTCGGTATAACCGGCTGGAAACACCGCCCCCGGCGATTTTAGCAATAAGTTCCAGCCCCAGGGCATCTTTATGCCCGGCGCCCACCGTGCGCCATACGAGGGCCGCGATGGGGGCAGGCGCGTTTTCCAATTCGAGCGTTACATCGACAGGTTCGCATGGATCCGGGTCGCGCCGGAACACTCCACGCTGGATCGGGACGCCCTCGATCCAGCCGAAGTAACGCTGCGCCAGCGTACGGACGCTCTCATGGGCCACGTCGCCCACGACTATCAGCGTCGCGTTGTTCGGACCATAGTAGCGCTGCCACCAGGCTCGCAGCTCAGGCACACTACTGGCGCGGAGGTGGGTGATGTTGCCGATAGGCGACCAGCGGTAGGGATGCTGTTTGAAAAGAATCGGAAGACCCTTCTCATAGGCATCTCCATAAGGCTGATTCAGACCCATGCGCCGTTCCTCTTCAACCACTTTGCGCTCCGTGTCAAAGCTCTCCTGGTCGATGGTCAGGAAGCTCATGCGTTCGCTTTCAAGCCAGATCGCCAGTTCGAGCTGATTGGCCGGCAGTGTTTGCAGATACACGGTCTGGTCGAAGCTGGTGTACCCGTTACTGCTTCCGCCAACGCTTCGAATAAGGTCGAAGTGGTCTGTGGGGCCCAGCCGGTCCGTGCCGCGGAACATCATATGCTCGAACATGTGTGCAAAGCCCTGCCGGTCAGGTGATTCATCCTTGCTGCCCACATGATACCAGACCTGGACGGCCACAATCGGACAGGAGTGATCTTCGAGCGAGACCACGCGCATGCCGTTGGCAAGCCGATGCTCGCGGTACGGGAATATTGTCGCTTCTTCTGCCGTCGTAGCTGTAGCCGAAGCGCATGCCACTGGCACCAGACCGAACCACAGGCATAACAATAGCAGTCTACATGTTTTTACATGGCACATGATCTTTCCTTTCAAAAAGACATATCAAACTCAATTTCGTTCTGACCTCGATCTCAGCCAACATTAATTGTCAGAAAACCACATTGCCAGCTCATCTGAGCGGGTTATTGCTCCTCCGAGCCGTCTTTGTCAGGCAGCTTTGCCCGCCATTGCTTGGCCTGCTCAGATTTGCCACAGGCGTCGTAAAGGTTCACAAGGACTTGGATCGCCTCTTGAGTAAATACGTGTTCCGTCCCGAACTTGGCACTTTGACCCTCATAGCAGCTTATGGCCAGTGGTTCGGCCTCATCGTAACGTCCTTGTTTCAAATATAGTAAGGCCAGATCGCTCTTCGAGGTCAGCGTGTCCGGATGCTTCTCACCCAGCACACGATGCTTGAGGTCTAAAGCTTTGCTGAATAGACCTTCCGCTTCCTCGTATCGGCCTTGTTCTCTGTACAGGACAGCCAAGTCATTCATAAATTCCAGCACGAATGGGTCCTCTTCACCCAACAAGCGTGTTCGGATCTCCACCGCTTTGACCAGCAATGGCTCTGCCTCGTCGTATCGGCCCTGCTTCGTGCGCAGCACACCAAAGGCATTCATGTGAGCCGATGCTTGCCGATTCTCCTCACCCTGCATGCGCCGTATACTCTTCAGCGACTTGACTAGTAATGGTTCGGCCTGGTCATATCGCCCTTGCTTTATGTACAGCCTGCCAAGAGACCACATATTGGCCGTCGTATGCAGGTTCTGCTCACCCCATATGCGGCGGCTAATCTCCAGCGCCCTGACCAATACCGGTTCGGCCTCGTTGTGCCGACCCTCCTGAACGTATTGTTGGCTGAGATCGTTCATGGAGTAATACAGCATCTCATCGTGATGGTCACCCTTTATCCGGCGAGAGGTCTCAAGCGCCTTGTCCAACAGTGGCTCGGCCTCGTTGTACCGCCCCTGCCTCAAATAGAACAAGGCAAGGTCGTTCATTGCGTGGACTGTAGCCTCATGCTTCAATCCAAGCTCTTTCTGAAAAAACTGGTAGGCCCGCTCCAGTTGAGGCTCGGCCTTTTCATACTTTTCGAGACCCACGTACATGTTTCCCAGTGCCAGGCGGGTGCCTGCCACCATGACAGGCAGGGGCACACCGTGAAAATCTTTCGGTAACGAGTCGGAAAATTCTTTTCTCAATTCCAGCAATTCCAGGTTCTTTGCCAATGACTCGACAACCTCGCCGATAGTAACGTCAGCGTGCTTCACGAAGAATCCGCTCTGGAAGAATTCCATTGTGCCGTGTAACATCGCCGAGTGGAACTCCGCCCTGGCACGCGCGCGGGCCTGGCCGACGGCGAAGATAGTCGAGACTACGATCCCGGCGATAAGCACGAACAGCACAGCCGCAATCCCTGTCACCAGCGCTCGTTTGCGTCTTACGAACTTCCTCAGTCGGTACCTCACGCTCGGCGGGCCGGCCAAAACCGGCTCATCGCCGAGATGCCGCGCAACATCCGCTGCCAACTCATTGGCTGTCTCATATCGGCGGGTCCGGTCCTTTTCCAGCGACTTCATAACAATCCAGTCCAGATCGCCCCGCATAAGCTTTGGGAGCGAATCGGGATTTGTCTGCCGGTGTTTGGCAACGTCGGTCAGGGCGTCGCCGAGCGCGCTCAAACGCATGGATGGCTTGGGCGGATCCGTTTCACGGATGATTCTGCGTATTTCATCGTAAGCGGCGCTCACAAGCTGCTTTCGCTCGAACGGCGTACTGCCGGTGAGCAGCTCGTAGAGCAAAACACCGAGCGAATAAATATCTGTACGGGTATCAATGTCCAGGCCGCTCATTTCCGCCTGCTCAGGACTCATGTACTCCGGCGTGCCTATAAACTGGCGATATTCGGTGAAAAAGGTCTTTTCAGTAAGCCGGTGCTGCGTCGCTTTGGCGATACCAAAGTCGATTATTTTCGGCACCGGCTTGCCATCGTGCAGCGTAATCATCACGTTCGAAGGCTTAATGTCCCTATGGATGATTCCTTTTTGGTGCGCATGTTGAACGGCTTTGCAAACATCGATAAACAGTTCCAATCGTTGCCGTGTGTTGAGATTGTTCTTATCGCAATACTCGGTGATCGGTACACCCTTGACCAATTCCATTACAAAGTATGGTCGTCCTGTGTCGCTGGCCCCGCCGTCAAGGACTTTGGCGATGTTGGGATGGTCCATCATGGCCAGGGCCTGACGCTCAGCCTCGAAGCGGGCCATGACCTGTTTGGTGTCCATGCCGAGTTTGATGATTTTCAACGCGACCTTCCGGCGAACCGGCTCTTGCTGGTCGGCCATATATACTACGCCGAAGCCGCCTTCGCCTATCAATTGAAGCAGCTTGTACCGGCCTATTATCGTGCCGGGACCCTCGGTCAGAGGAGAACTTTCCAAGGTGGCGTTTGGACCAACGGCCGGCAGGTCAAGAAAATCACCTGCCTGCTCGTGAGCTTTAAGCAACTCTTCAACATCTGCCCGCAGCTTCTCGTTTCCTCTGCAAGTTTTATTTAAATAAGCTGCTCGTTCTTTTATATCTGCAATTTCAATTGCTTTGTGGAAAATGTCTTCTGGATTCATATTTTCAGTATCCATATCATCGCTCCCTTTATTTGGACTTTATACCATTGAGCCCGTTATTCACGCAGCATCATTCTTACGCTTTGTGCCCATTGCGGGATTGTGGGAGATATCTACACTTAAGCCATGTGTATTCCAATATCGCCAGCAGCCACAACCCGGCAAGCAAAATCGAAATCCCACAAATAATAGCAACAGGCAGTAAATCCATTATATCCGGGTAAGAGAAGTTTAGCCTAAACGATTCAGGCCTTATAGTCTCGGAAATCGATTCAATCCACTTATTCATGATTCTACCCTCAATATTAATCTGTCTTTTACTTTTCAACTCTCCCTCTATTAAGTAACGCGCTGTTTGGACCTGCTTTGGACCAGGATTCTTAAGAAAAACCTGAAATTTCTAACAAAATTGCAAGAAATACTTGTAAAAGGAGCTTTTTAGGCTGAGAAGTGAATCTGACTAACTACCAGTAGTTACTTGTCGATACAACCACGCCCGGGCATAAGTCCAGTGTCTTTTTGCGGTTGTTTGAGAAAGCCCGAGAAGACCCGCCGCCTGTTCGAGCGTCAGGCCGGCAAAAAAACGCAGCTTGACCAGATCGGCTTTAACTTTGTCCATTTTTTCAAGTCTGTTAAGTGCTTCATCCAGTGCCAGCAGGTCGTCCGAAGGCGCTTCAACGGCAGGTTCTATATCATTGATATTTATCTTCTGCCGGCTGCCGCCATGTTTGAGGCGATGTTTGCGGCGGGCGTTATCTATCAGGATTCGCCGCATTGCCTCTGCCGCTGCTGCGAAGAAATGGGTGCGACCGCTGAAGTTCTGTGCTTCGGCGCCCACCAGCCTGATATAGGCCTCATGGACGAGCGCCGTCGCCTGGAGAGTCTGGCCGGGCGGCTCTTGTGAAATCTTCCGGGCGGCCAGGCGACGTAGTTCTTGATAGACCAAAGGAAGCAGTTCGTCAGCCGCACGGGCATCGCCCTGCTCAATTGCAACCAAAATACGGGTAACGTCGCTCATGACAAATATTTTTAATGGAAAACAGATGATTTTTCAAGTATTTGTACATAAAATACTGAATTTATAGTAGTTCAACCATAAGGATCTGTTAGAGGATAATTTATTAATGCCTCGTCTTCGCTCGGCATGAAGAAGTGCCTCATCCTGAGCGGAGTCGAAGGAAAGGAAAGGAGCTATTATGGTATTCAGCTTTCTGGATATTGTGGTGTTTTTGGGTTTTATTGCCGCAGTAATTGCAACCGGACTTTGGAAAAGCCGGCACGAAAAAACCAGCGAAGACTACTTTCTTGCCGGTCGCGGCCTGAAATGGTGGCTGATCGGTTTTTCTCTCATAGCAGCAAATATTTCATCGGAGCAATTAGTGGGCATGAGCGGCAACGCCGCCAGTCACGTTGGCCTGGCGATAGCCAGTTACGAGTGGATGGCGGCCATCACGCTGGTTATCGTCGGATTCGCATTCCTGCCTTACTTTCTGCGGGCCGGAATTTATACAATGCCGGAGTTTCTCGAAGTGCGCTATAATACGGCTTCGCGGACTATTATGGCCGTAGCGACACTTTTTATATACATGGTGCTTTTAGGCTCAGTTACATATTCGGGAGCACTAACGATCAACACAATGGCCGGTAAGATGGGATACGACGTTCCGGTGGCAACGGCGGCACTCGTAATCGGTCTTATTGCCATGATATACGTAGCGGCCGGCGGCCTGAAGGCCTGCGCCTGGGCCGATCTTATCCAGGGTAGCGCGCTGATTCTCGGCGGAGCCATCGTAATGATCTATGCCTTCAAGAAGCTCGGCGCTACGACGGACGAGCTTGCTTTTATAGAAAACGTAAAGACCGGTGCTGTCGGAGTCAAAACCTTTACACAGGATAGCGGTGCGATAGACCGTTTCTGGGAGCTGAACAAAATTAGAATGAATATGTTCCTGCCCGGCGATGATAAGGTTTTGCCGTGGACGGCACTGCTTCTCGGCTTGTGGATACCGAACTTCTATTACTGGGGCCTGAACCAGTACATCACACAACGGACTCTTGCCTCGGAGTCTCTGGCCGAGGGACAAAAAGGCATCGTATTTTCGGCGTTTATGAAGCTGCTCATTCCATTTGTGGTGGTCATCCCGGGTATTATCGCCTTCAATTTGTTCTCGAAGGATATGCAGGACCAATCCGCCGTTGACAACGCCGCGGTAATGGCAAAATACCAGATGGCCAATCCGTCCACTAAATTGGTCCAGATTATGCAGTCACCGTCCGAAGAGGCAATAACAGGCTGGCCCAGGGGCAGGTTTATGATAGCAGTGTACCCGGACGATGCATCTATGAAGGCCGCCAAGACAACCAATTCCTTCGCCCTTCCTCTGACACAGTCTCAGCTTGCTGAGCTGAGAGTGGACAAATACACGGTATTCGAATCGGATGATAAGTCGTGGAAGGCCGCTTTTCCCGAATTGGCGGAGGAATTGCAAGCGTATAATCAGTCTGTAACAGATGCTGCAAAAGAAGCCGGTGTAAATGTCACAAGCGTAAAGTTCATCGCCTATAAATACGACACGGCACTTGGGCAACTGCTCAGCAGCGTTCTGCCCCAGGGAACGGGTCTGGTGGGATTCGTCCTGGCGGCATTGCTTGGGGCGATTGTCAGCTCGCTGGCGGCAATGTTAAACGCCGCGTCCACGATTTTCACGATGGACATTTTCAAAAAGTATATCTCGCCGCAGGCTGGCCAGAAAGCCGTAATACTTCTTGGCCGGATATGCGTTGTGGTCTTTTCGATCATCGCAGTGTTACTGGCCCCTCGTTTGGGCAATCCAAACATCCGCAACAGCATCTTTACCATTATACAGGAAAGCCAGGGATTGATATCGCCGGGTATTCTGGCGGTGTTCGTATTCGGTCTTGTTGTACGCACCGCCCCGCCGATAGCCGGCGTGGTTGGACTGCTGACCAATATTGTCGCTTACGGTGGAATGTACCTGATGGGCCGCTACAAGATTGGGCCGGACATTCAGTTCCTCAACCGCATGGCGATTTGTTTCGGGCTGTGCCTTCTGGTTATGGCGGTTATCAGCGTTCTCAAGCCTTTGCCCGAACCGATCGTGTTCGAGCAGAAGTCGAAGCTGGACCTCCGTTCTTCGAACGGGGCCAAGGTGGCCGGTATCGTAGTCATTGTTATTACACTGACATTGTATTTTCTGTTCAGTCCGATTGGCTTGGTGAAATGACGGCGCAGTTTTTAAGAGACCTGGAATGGAACTGACTAAAGAAGGACAAGCAGCATTAGATTTAATCTTAAAGGCCGCGAAAGATAATAAAATTGACATCAAAGGCGCAAAGATTCGAAGAACATCATCACGTTTTTGTCTTGGCGTCGAGCACGGCGACTACAACGGCACCGAGCTGTTCGGCGTCGGAACCGACAGGTTCATCTGGCTGGCATATAAGCCTAACGGCACGAAAAAAGTCAGGCTCTTCAGTGTAAATTTCCCGGACGATGGTCTCATTGAGTTCGAATTGGGCGAAGTTCCCAAGCCGAAGTCAGCGACGATTGCCGAGACATGGGGCCGCTTTCCATACGGGACCGATTACATCCTGAGACGCGAAGGTTATGAGCTTTCGCAGGGTATTGACGGTGTGCTTTACGGGAACATTCCCGGCGGCGGAATGAGCCGCTCGGCGTCACTGAGCCTGAACCTGATTCTGTCGCTGTTTGACGTCAATAATATCGATGCCCGGCGGAAAACGGACGTCGTCGACCTGGCCCAGGCGATTGAGAACGATTACATCGGCTCACCATGCGGGAAACTGGACATGACGATGATCCTGTTCGCCCGCGAGGGGATGGCCACGCATTATAATCCCGCGGACCGCTCGGTTAATTACGTACCGATAGGGGCAGGAGCAGTCGATTTTCGTATCGTTGTCCTCGATACCGGGACTGACCGGCCCGGCCTGGAAAAGTCGACCTACAAGATACGAAGAGACGAGTGTGAAAGACTCGTTTCGATATTGCAGAAGGCTGGCTATAAAATCTCCTGCCTTGCGGACATAAAGGATGATGCGCTTTACGAAAAAATCATGAGCGAATTCGGGGCAAAATACCCGGATTTATGCGCCCGGCTGAAGTATATTTTTGGCGCCCAGAAGCGGTTCTACGAGATGCTCGAGGCCTGGAAAGCCGGTGACATCGAGACGGTCGGGCGGATATTCCGTACCGACGGCCTCGGACTTCGCGATGATTATAGAATATCCGGCCCGGAACTCGAGACGATGTGCAACGTGGTGCGGACGGTGCCGGGGGTTCTTGGTGAGCGGATGTTAGGCGGTGGCGACAAGGGTGCGTCCGGTGCCCTGGTCAGGGCCGAGTCCGTCGAGGCGGTGAAGGCAGCCGTCGATACGGCCTATCCACGGAGCTATCCTGGTTTTGCCGAAAAATATGCCGTCCACGTATGCAAGGTCGTGGACGGTGTCAGGGTATATGAAGATTTGCTGTAGCTGAAATTTTGTAAAATTGAAGTTAGGCATACTTTTGGAAAGAAAAAATCTTCTCTTCCGATTTTTTCTTTCTAAAAGAAGAAGAGCAATTTTTGATTTGACAACAAATTAGGGTACGTCATCCAATTACTTTCAGAAAATCGTGAAACAGATTTTCTGAAAATAATATATGCCTAACTTCAATTTTACAAAACGTTTATTATAACAGGGACTGCGATTTATGTCAGAAGGATGCTCGCCATCGGCAAAGGGTATGTTTGAGGCACAGGTCTGTTCAAACAAGCAGATTGGAGGGCGATTCTACCGTCTCAGGCTTCAGTTCACACAGGGTGGAGCTAAGGCTTTTGCCAGTTTCAAGCCCGGTCAGTTCGCCGAATTAGACCTCTCCACTACCGCCCTGCCTGCGCCCGACGCCGTGCCGCAAGAGCTGCTCGACGCCTCCGGCAGAAAAATCCTGCTGCGGCGGCCTTTCAGCTTCGCTGAAATGACGACCGACGGTGACAATACGTTCGCAGAGCTTCTCTATTGCGTAGTCGGGCCGGCTACGCTACGCATGATGGCGCTGTCTGCCGGCGACAGAATAAGCATCATCGGACCGCTGGGACGTGGTTTCCAAATCCCGGACGGCAAGAAAACTGTTCTTCTCGTCGGCGGCGGAATGGGCACGCCGCCTTTGCAGCACCTGGCGCAGAACCTGACTGAATGCAACAACGGCGTCGAAGTCATATCACTCGCCGGCGCCAAAACCGCTGAGGCGCTGCCCTTTGAGGGCCGGCTGGATGAGATTTCACAGAATCTCGGATTCTCCGTGCCGGAATTCGCCAAGTACGGCGTCGAATCGCTCATTGCAACCGACGACGGATCGGCCGGCTACCACGGGCTTGTCACTGATTTTCTCGGCGAATGGCTTGAAAAATCCGACGCCCAATCCGATGATATTATAATTTGTGCCTGCGGGCCGGAGGCCATGCTGGCAGGGGTAGCACAAATCGCCGCCGAAAAGAACATCGATTGCCAGGTCAGCATGGAGCGGAGAATGGCCTGCGGCATCGGCCTGTGCCAGAGCTGCGCCGTCGAGTGCCGTGTCGCCGGCTCGAACGAGACAGTTTACAAAATGTGCTGCCAGGACGGCCCGGTTTTTCATAGTAAAGAAGTAGTATTTAGCGAATCGTTGTAAGAGGACGGTATCTTTGACAATCCAATTTCCCGTCTAAAGAGGATTAATTAATTTTGGGACATTAATCAAGCAGGTTTGCGGAGAATCGCCTAAGCCCGTTCGTCTCATCAATTGAAACGAATTTAGCGGAAGTGGAAAATCGCAGAAAATCCGCAACCTAAGTCGATATCTTTATTAAAAAAAGGTTACATAAGTCCTTTATAGTAAACGAGATACAAAAATCTTGCTAAAAAAGTGATTTTTTCAGGATTTTTTTATCAACATTTTGGCTGTCTCAAACGCCTATATTTTAGTGAATGAAAATATGTTAAAGCACAATTTAAAGCCGGTGTGGCTGGTATGGAGGTATTCTGATGAGACAATTGTTCATTTTATGTGTGTCAATAGGACTGTTTATCGTCCCGGTTAAAGGGGTGGAATTTCAGGTCAATACACATACAACTTATGATCAAAGAAACGCCTCGATAGCGATGGATCAGGGCGGGAATTTCATCGTGGTTTGGAGCAGCTACGGCCAGGACGGCAGTTCGAACGGCATTTTCGGCCGGCTTTTCGATCCGAATTGCAGCCCGCTCGGCGAAGAATTTCAGATAAACGCAACCTCCTCCGGTAATCAGGCAGAACCGGCCGTGGCGATGGATGCAGCGGCCGGTTTTGTCGTAGCCTGGCAGGGGCCGGGGCTGATTGAAGAGGACCGGGAGGATATTTTCGCCCGGCGTTTCGATCCTAACGGTCTGCCCGTCGGCGGCGAGTTCCTGGTCAACAGCTTTACAATCGACCAGCAGCTTTACCCATCCGCAGCGATAAATGACAATGGTACATTTATCATTGTCTGGGAGAGCAATAATACACCGGAGCAAGGCGATAAGGCAATATGCGGACAATTATATGACAGCAACGGCGTGGAATCAGGATCGGAATTTTTTATCAACGCCGAATCATCGGTCTGCCGGTATCCTGATGTAGCAGCCGATCCGAACGGGAACTTTGTCGTGGTTTGGATGGATGACAAAGGCACCAACTCGATAATGGCCGGATTGTTTGATCCGAACGGTGCTCCCACGATGGACACGTTTCAAGTCAACACAATTCGCTTCAGCTCGGTCACAAGGCCGTCAGTTGCGATGGATGCATCCGGCAACTTTGTGGTGACATGGGATGGCGATCCGAATCTCGCCGGCTCGGATGACATTCATGCCCGGCTGTACGACGCCAACGGCACGCCTTTGGGCGAGCAGTTTTTGGTCAATACAACCACAGTGGGTGCCCAGCAATATCCTCGTGCAGCGATGAACGATGATGGGCAGTTTGTAATTGTCTGGGATTGCAGGATCGATCCGAACAGCGAAAGTGAGAGGGACATATTCGGCCGGCGTTTTGACAGCCAGGGACAGCCTATTGGTGATGAGTTCCAGATTAATACGTTTGTCGAGGACGACCAGAGAAGTCCATCCGTAGCGATGGGTCAGGATGGACGATTCGTCGCCGTCTGGCAAAGCTATGCCCAGGACGGCTCCCGCTACGGAATCTTTGCGCGACCCGGTCCAATCATCAGTTCGGTTGATTTCAGTTCCGATGACTTTGTTGATTTCCGCGACTACAACGTCCTGGCCGAAGAATGGCACAAAAGTGGCAATTCATTAACGGCGGATTTGATCGATGACAACAGAGTGGATGAGCTTGACTTGACCGAATTCTGTCGCCGATGGCTTACAACCAGCAACTGATAATTGGTCAATAAACATTGAATTCAAGACGCCTTTCGACTATATATTATGCGATTGTTACGGCACGTTTAGAGTGATTGAGTTTATTGTTACGAATGCATCGAAAGGCGTGAAAAGATGAGACGGATATTAATAATCCTGCTTGTTTTATCATTTGTTGAAAGTTCGTCGGGTTCTGAAAATACGTTTACTAAGTTTGTCTATCGCCACGGCGATAAGCTTATGGACGAAGGCGGCGAGCTTCGTTTCATCAGCTTCAATATACCTAATCTGCACTACAATGAAGACAATATGCCCTTTAACGAGCTGAATCCATGGCGGCTGCCGAACGAGTTCGAGATTACCGATGCGCTCGAAGCGGTCAGGCAAATGGGCGGCCAGGTCGTGCGTATCTACTGCTTATCTGTTCGCGTCTCAGGCGAAGATTCGAACATACCGCGGCACATAATCGGGCCGGGACAATTTGACGAAAAGACCTTCGAGACACTGGATATGGTTCTGGCTGTTGCCAATCGAAAAGGCATACGCGTAATCATTCCTTTTATCGATAACTGGAAATGGTGGGGTGGAATTGAAGCGGCAGCCGTGTTCAGAAACAAAAAATTACAGGATTTTTGGACCGACCCGGAATTGTTCGAGGATTATAAAAAGATAGTAAGCTTCGTAATCAACCGAACGAATTCGGTGACGGGTGTAAAATATCGGGATGACAAGTCGGTTCTCGCCTGGGAAACGGGAAACGAGCTTGTGTGCCCCCATGAATGGACGACTAAAGCCGCTGCTTATATCAAGAGCATTGATAATAATCATCTTGTTATTGACGGCTATCATACGACAAATCTGCGGGTCGATTCCGTTCAGGATGAAAACATAGATATTGTCACCACGCACCACTATTCGAAGAATCCCAAAGAAACCGTCAGCCAGATAAAGAGCAATATGGCCAAAGCACGCGGCAAAAAGCCATACTTTGTGGGTGAATTCGGTTTCATATCTACCGATGACGTGAAGACGGTCCTTCAGACCGTAATGGAAGAAAACGTGTGCGGCGCCTTAATCTGGTCACTGCGTTACCGCAGTCGGGACGGCGGCTTCTACTGGCACAGCGAACCTTACGGCGGCGATTTGTTCAAGGCCTATCACTGGCCCGGCTTTGCTTCCAACGCCGCATTCGATGAGACCGGCCTGCTCAAGCTCACGCGTCAGAAAGCCTTTGAAATCAGAGGCGTTCCTGCTCCGGCCATTGAAAAACCCGCCCCGCCGGTTCTGCTTGATATCGAAGATGCTGCCGCGATTTCATGGCAGGGAAGCGCTGGCGCCCAGAGCTACATAGTCGAAAGGACGCAGAGCAAAGACGGCCCGTGGCTGGCAGCAAAATGCAACATATCCGACGCCGCACTTCAATATCGGCCTTTGTTTAACGATACTTCCGTCAAGATCGGCAAGAGTTATTATTATCGCGTCATCGCCCAGAACTCTGCCGGAATTTCCAAACCATCCAACGTTGTCGGACCGGTTCTGGTCTTTTATAAAACGCTTGTGGATGAAATGCAGGACATGCAGCTCATACACGAACGCAGTGCCAATCTTTCGCTGGAAGTCAAGCAGGCACGAAATTTCAAAGAGGATGCGCACAGACTAAAAGGAACATCGGGAGACTACATAATCTATGAAGTCGAGCCGCCGATTAATTCATGGAAGGTATATTCGTTCTTTCCAGAGGGTATTTCAGATTTCAAGTTCTCCATCTCGGCGGACGGCCGGGACTTTGAGCATGTCAAATTCAACCGGCAGGATTATTTCGTCGGCAAAGGCGAGTATGACTACTATAAACCGGTCCTCTACAACAGTGCCAGCTCCGGCAAAGATGCGAAGTATCTGAAAATCGAGTACGCTGCTGAAGCACAAATCTCCTGCATCGAAATAAAATACGGCAAATAAAACAGCCAAGGATAGACGCACCAACTCCTTAGTAATTTTCTCCTAGGGAGTGTTTCTATAGAAGTTTTTCCATTTCCGTCAAAATTAAGTTTTTTGCGTTTTCCATCGGGCCGGGCAGGAAGGTGCCGGCAGCCATTGTGTGGCCTCCGCCGCCGAACTTGGCGGCGATTTTGCTGACGTCGAGAGGGCCTCTGCTTCTCAGCGAGCATCGGATTCGGCCGTCTTTGAGATCAATGAAAAGCGCTGAGGCTTCGACCGAGTCGATGCGGTGACATTCGTTGATCAGGTTCTCCGTGTCACTGTATGCTGCGCCGGTCCGCTCGAAATCCTGCTGTGTGATTTGCATAACTGCGTATCGGTCATCCAGGTACAGCTCGAGCTTGTCGAGCATCCCGGCCATAAGCCTGAAACGCGGGTATGAGAAGTTCAGATACAAATGGTCGTAGATTTCCGTCGGTTTTACACCAGCGTCGATTAATTCGGCACAGGCAAGAAAGACCCGGCTGTCGGTATTGCTGAACCGGAACCAGCCGGTATCGGTCGCGACGGCAACGAACAGAGCTTCGGTGATTTTCTCGGTGACCGGCCAGCCTGCGTATTTGAGCAAGTCGAGCACAATCAGGCCCGTCGCGGCAGCATCGTAATCGACCAATTCTACGTCTCCAAGGTTGTCGGATGTTTCATGATGGTCGAGAACCAGGACAGGGGCATCATTCTGCTTGAGGTAGTCGTTGAATTTTGCCAATTGGCTTTGGCTGTTGGTATCTACAATGAGAATCAGGTCGAATTGACCGAACCGCCCTTCTGTCAACTCATCGAGTTGAACGTCTTCGTCGAGTACGGCAGGCTTTTCGGTAAATAAAAACTCGTACCACTGCGGCAACGCCGAAAGCAATAGCGGCATGACATTCTTGCCGAGAGCCCCCAGTGCCTCGCACATCGCCGCTACGCACCCGCACGCATCTCCATCCGGCTTCGTATGCGTTATAATCAAGACGTTGGCCGATTTGGCTATCAGCGCTATCGCTTTTTCAAAACCTTTTTCGTTCACCATACATGTCACATCCATAAAACCGGCTCGCCCGAAGCAAAACAAGTGGCTCCGCGCAGCCAAGCACACTCGTCATCTAAGAATCGGCTCGACGTTTGACGGTTACCGTTGCCTCCAGCACTTTCTTTCTGCGGAACTTGCGCGGCAGGACGTGCAGGTCATCAGCCTCGACGGCCTCGCCGCCTTTTAAGGTTGGCCCGGCGTGTTGCGCGCACCACTCAGCGAGCGTTGGAGTCCGGCCGGCGCCAGCGGGGGTCTGCCACGCCAGCCCGACCGTCGAGGCCACCGCACTCATCGGCACGCCGCCTCCCATGATCCAGGTTGCCCCGTACGGATGAATGTGCGTCGGCAGTCGGTCGAATTCGTCCTCAATCTCGCCGACAAGCTCTTCAATAACGTCTTCCAGTGTCACCATCCCCAAAACGGTTCCTTCCTGTGATACGACAATCACGATGTGCGTCTTCTGCTGGATCATCATTTCGAGAAGGACCGACAAAGCCGTGTCTTCCTTGATCTTCTGGATCGGCCTTGTGATCCCCCGTAGGGTCGGATCGGAAGGATTGACCTTCAGCGCCGCCACGATATCCTTGAAATTCACGTACCCCTGAATGCTTTGAGGATCGTTTTCCACCGAACATACGGGGAACCTCGTGTGCATATCAAGATGTGCCTTGATCAGCGCTTCCGCTAAGCTGCTTCCGACGTAAATCATGGATACGTCCGCCGCCGGTATGAAGATATCCCGCACCGGGCGGATCGATAGATGTGCAGCGGCAAGCACAATTTTTTCTTCGCGTTCACCTATAAGTTTTGAGGTTCGGGCAAGCGAGACGGCCGCTCTAAGCTCGTGGACCCAGGGTGTCTGAACGCCCAAGGTATTGGGCTGCAGGCGTGATACGCCCGCGACGACCTTTTTTACGATGACCTCGATGACAGAAACCAGAGGATCGATAATCCGTGCGAGAATTTTCATAACCGGCGACATCTTCAGGACGACCCATTCCTTGTTGTTTAGGGCGAACATCTTGGGAACAAGCTCGGCGAATATGATAGTGGCCAGTATCAGCGGTATAACAATAAACGCAATGGCGACGACCTGGGCCAGAGTCATCGAAATATGCCATTTTTGGGCCAGGTAAGGCGCTATAGCTTCCTGAGCGCCGGCGCCACCTGTCGCGGCGGCTATGGCACCAAAAAGCGTTATTCCGAGCTGGATGACAGCCAAACTGGCCTCCATACGGTCCTTCATAAAGGCGGCATCTGCTGCGCCTTTCTTGTGCTCGTTGACTAGAATAGAGAGGCGTGCGCGCGATATCGAGGCCAGAGCCATTTCGTAGGCGGCAAAGACGGCATTGCAGAGGAGCATAAGCACGATAACAGCAAACTCAAAACCGAACATAACATGTCACCTCAGTCTTGTCATTCTTGCTCACTCTTTCTCTCTGTGAGCCGTGAGTCCTCTATTGCTCGTAATGGCCTCTAACACATACTACCTGGTAATCATTATCTATGCTACTTGCCAATGAATTTACCAGAAACGCTTTACCCATGCAAATAACAAACCGGTTTTATAAGACCCCGTCAGTTTTTTGGGGATCGCAGGTCTTTGATGGTCGCCGGGCAATTCTCAAAGGTATTATCTTGCAGCGTGATTCGCTGAGCCTGCTGTCCGATACGAATACCGATGTTCTGGTTTTTGCCTGCCGAATTTTCGAATCTTGTGTTTCGAACGGTGATGTCTGCGGTTTTTCCCTGAATATCTATACCGATCCCCTGCTCTTTCGAACCATTGTCGCGAATGATACAATTCTCGATCCTGTTTCGGCTGCCGCTGCGAAACTCGTTTGTCTCGTCACGAAAGAGAATTCCGACCTGGCCGTTGCGCTCGATTGTGCATCGCTGAATGACGTTGTCGGTGTCACGATGCCCAATGCTGATTCCATATCTGCTGTTCTGGGCTAAAATACAATCCTCCGTAAGTCCGTCCGAAACGCTCCAGCAAAAGAAAATACCCTCACTATTGCCCATGGCCGAGCATTTTTGGAAGACGGGACGCTGGGAGCCGCTTCCGGGATGGAATCCCAGGTCGGCGTTGTTTATCGCTTTGCAGTTTAGAAATCGAACATCATCGCAGACCTGGAAGCTAAAACCGTCGCCGTTATAGTTTTGAGAAGTGACGTTCCTGAAGCTCCACCGATTGCAATGCTGGATAAAAACTCCGCCGGCGAAGTTGCCGTTCACGTGCTCGTTTTCTTCGCGGTTTCCGTCGAGCACGATGTTCTCAATAACAACGTCGTCCACGTTTTCAGCGGTAAGAATTGGGAAGATAGTCGCAGCCGTGGCGTCCTTTTCAAGCCAGAAATTCTCTTTAGTCAGCCGGTCCAGAAAGATTACGTCCCCTTCAACGGCGGTGACCGTGGCACACAATACATCGTACTGCCAGTCTCCAGGTCCCGTTTTCGACCTGAGCATAATCCCACAGCCCGGCAGGAATCCTTTTGTCTGAGCCACCTGGACGCCATACTCGAACCAGTCAGAATCCCTTGCCAGAGCGGTCACAACGCTGCCGGCTTTTCTGAGTATGGTTTCCTCGCCGGAGCCACGCAGGGTAATGTTGGGACGCAGATAGATTGCGTTGCGCAGGTTATAAACACCCGGCAGAACAGCAAGCGTGCCTCCGCCCAACCTGTGCAGGTATTCTATGCCGGCCTGGATGACCTTGTCATCGTTGCCCCGCAGGTCGCCTTCAGTCTGGCCGACAGTCAACAACATGTTCTGTAGATTTCGCATCGGACGATTGGTCGATTTAACGGATTGTCCGCCTGCCATTTCCCGGCTATTTGCAGCCGCATATGGAGCAATGTATATAAACATCGCAAGAACGAACAACGCCGGCATCCGTCTCCTTGATAATGTTGCTTTAAATTCCGACATTTTAATAACTTACCTTTCGTTAATTTAAGTTTGAAGTAAACGAAACTCAACATCATGCCCTGCTATATACGCCCGGCCATAATTTGACATATCCGTACCTGCCCAATAGCATAACATAATCTTACTCCGTTGCATAATATCAGTACAAGTGGTTATGTTGTAGTGCTTATCCAAAGTGTAGTCAGTTTTGTGAAGATTGAATTATGGAAAGGGATATAAAATGAATCGTTCTAATAACTTTTCGGATATTTAAAAGTCTGCCGGGCGTAGCTTCGTTACACGTCGCGAGCCCTTGACCATTGCGGCAGGATTTGCCGGCGAATCTTCTGTATTGGTGGGATTGCCCCGCTTGTGAGAGGCCAAGCCGATAGAGTCGTGAAGAATGGACGTATCAAACAATCTACCCAATCAACACTCGGCGGTCTCCGCGCGCGGAAGATTCTTAGGGGGGTCACTCCGTAAAGAGTTGATGCAGCGCAGCGGCGTTCTGGGCCTTGTCTTCGAGACCGATCCGCCGATAGAGCGTCTCCAGTGTGGTGTAGCCCTCTGCGAAGTCGGGCTTGAGTTTGACGGCCTGAATGACGTGGGAGATGCCCTCGTCGACCTGTCCGGTGGCCACGGTCTGAATCCCCAGACCGATGTGGGCCAGATGGTTGTAGGGATCGGCCTTTACGGCCCGCTCAAACCAGGTGCGCGCGCGATCTGGCTGCCGGGCGCGGACGTAATGGTTGCCCAGGTTGACCATGGCCGAAGACGAATCGGGTGCGAGGGCCAATGCCCGGTCGAGGTACCGCTTCTCCTCGCCCGGTGCCCCTTTCTCTCCGGCGATGACGGCGAGATTAATCAAGACATCTACGTTGTCCGGATCGATCTTCAGACAGTCGCGATAGAGGGGTTCCGCCTGTAGCGAGCGCCCGTTCTGGACGAGTCGTACGGCCAGAGCCGGCAGGGCATCCCTGCGGGTATAGCGGTAGGGTGATTGGTGGGAGGTGAGCAGATCCAACGCCTTTTCCGTGTCCCCCTGCACGGCATAGAGCGGGGCCAGCTCGAGACGCAGGGTCATGTTGTAGGGGTGAGCCTGCAAAAAGGTCTCATAGAGGCCTATCGCTTCCTGCGTACGTCCTTCAGCCAGGAGGAACTCGCCGTAGCGCTGCTGAAGGTAGGGGTCGGCAGGACGGTGTCGTATCGCGGTGCGAATCTCCGCTTCGCTCAGGGACTTGGCTTGAGCCGCGCTCCGCCCCCGGTACAAGGCCTCGCGCAGTCGCTCCATCTGTCTGTCATGGTCCAGTTGGTCGACGAAGGGAGGTAGAGTCTTACGGCGATACATTAGCATCGCCAGGCGGCTCGGCTGCCGGTAGTCGTAGAGCAGGTCGGCGGCAAAGGCCGTAAACAGGGTCTCTGGAGGGCCAATGTCCGTCCAGACGTCGTCGGGGAAACAACGATGGATCACGTCCAGGGCCGCACGGGCAGCGAGGAAGTTGCCCCGCACACTGAGGTGCACATGGTCGACCAGGACACCGTCGCCGAGGATCGGTGTCTTAAAGGCCTCCTGCAGAGCCAGTTCGAGATCGAAGAGCCGCGCTCCCTGCGGGGCCAACTCCGACGCCAGCGTCCGAATCGCGGTATTGATGTCGCTCGATGCGCGGAAGCGAAGGGTATCGAGGTCTCTGGCCCGACCATAAGCATCTCGCGCCTCGGCGTTGCGTCCCAGCGCCTCCAGGCACTGTGCTTGACAGTAGACGAGATCGGCAAAGGTATCGTCCAGCGCGGCGGCCTGCTCATAAGCGGCCAGGGCCTCTTGCCACTCGCCGGCCTGCTGATGTTTACGCCCCGCCTCGAAGCGGCGTTGCCACTCGGCCCGCCGGTCCGTGCTGAGGCGGGGATCGTGGAGCGAACCAAAAGGAGGACAGGCGCTTAGATTAACGGGAACCGTGCAGAGGAGCGTCTGGACCCCGCGGGCATGGGCGGCGGTGACGATGTCGCGCAGGTTGCGATCGAAGTGACGATGACAGTGACGCAGCTTGGGATCATCGGCCCTTAGCTGGGTGGCAAGGAAACCCTCCATCCCCTGCCACTGGCGTCTGTGACCCTCCGAAGAGGCGACCGCCTCGGCCATCTGACCCATAAGTTGGCCCAGACGGGACCACTGCTTGAAAGTCATGCAGGCGTTGATGAAGCCCCATCGCGCATAGAGGGTCGACGGCAACGTCGGCGGGCCGTAGGGACCAACGACTTCGTTATTACCCATGTAGACGATGAAGAGATCAGGATCGTGGGCCAGGCAATCACGGGCGATCCGGCGGGCCACGTGTGAATTCATGGCCGTGACGGCCGCGTTGATGACCTCGTATTGCCTGTCTTCGGAGACGGTGTTTAGCAGCACCTCCAACTGACGGCAGAACCCGAAGGCCGGTTCGGGGTCGCCGTAGGCCGCCGACTCCCCCAGAACGAAGATCCGTCGCGTGCCTTTCGGCTTCGGCCCGAGTACGATATACTCCGGCGTCCGGGAGAGATGACGCAGCACGAAGTGTTCACAGTAGCGGTGGTTGGTGAGATGGACGGTTTGATCTCGATCCTGCCACGCGATGAAGAAGCGCTGCGGCCGCCCGTAACCCATCAAGGCGAGAAGCAGCTCCGAGCCCAGCAGAAAGAGCATCGGACCGATGATCACCAGGGACCAGCGGACCCAGCGGGCGGGCCAGCGAGGACCATCGATCCTTTCCTGCTTCATATGCGCCTGTTTACGTTTTCGAGCCATGGTAAACCCGGTAAGGGGCGGCCACACACCCTGTGGCCTATGCTGTCCCGTCGGCGTCCCGGTGAAACCGGGGCGCCGCGGCGCGATCGATAAACCAGGTGACTCGGTCGAGGATCGGCCAGAGAAGCTGCACGGAATACCGCGTAGGTTCCGGCGGCTCGTTCATCACGCCCACGATGGTCTCTTGCTTTTCTTGACCTCTGATCATCAGGACGACCTTCTTGGCGGCCCGCAGAACGGTCGGCCACAGTGTCATGCGGTGATGGGGCATGACTTGCGCACAAGTGGCATAGACCAAGGCATTATCGTCACTGGTAGGAAATTCAATTTTAAAATTATAAGTTGATAATACACTCTGTATTAAAACAGATCAAGGGAAAAAACAGACCCAGGACCGCCATGGCGGTCCTGGGTAGGACAAGGTCTACTTGATCAGCCGGATGTCGTCAAAGAACATCTTACCCGAACCGCCGGGTGCCGTCATGTTGCCTTTAGTACCAAGGCCGATTGCAATTCTGTCGACATTGGTCAGATTGATGCCCTGGTCGGCGAAAGTCTGTAGCGGAATCACCCACTGCGTCCAGGTATTAGTCTGTGCCGCTGCCGGATCGTCATTCACCACAACCACAGGATTGCCGGTGCTATTGGAAACCGCCACGTATAGTGGCTCGGCGTCATTGCTGAGTATGCCGATGTCTTGGTTTGCCCACTGTCCAGTGACCGTGCCGGTAGTCGTGACGTTGGAGAATACGGCCTGACACGTCAGAGCAGCGTCATGGCTGGTCAGCGCTAAACCGATATAGACATTTGAACCCATCGGGATACTCTGCGCTACAGCTCCCGTTACCGGCTGCCAGGTCGTTCCATTGGCCGAATGTGAAACCGTAAAGAGACCGGAAATGCTACGCTCCAGCTTCACCCAGTATGGTGCTGTAATCCCGGTCTGGTTAGTGTTGAAGCTCACGCCGCCCGTCGAGGGACGACCCTGCGAGGCAACTCCATTGCCCGGCGTTACACATGCAAAGGCGTGTGCCGAATCTGGATTAAGCGATTCTCGAATCATCACGCCTGCCTTTGCCCAGCCGTTCGTGTTCTGGACGCTATTAACCTTTGCGATGATTGAGCCTGCGCCGGTTAACATCTTGTAGGCGAAATGGAACTCATCAGCCTCAACGCCGTTGACGTTCCAGATATCAGCACCGGAAGCGGTCATTGTGAATGTGTCAGCGGGCGATTCGACGAAACTGCCAACTAACGCCGGATAGCCTCTGAACCACAGCGACAATTCTGTGACGCCCTGCTCGGTCCAGTCTCGCTGGTCTGTTAGCTTAAGCTCAACCTCCGAATACTTCGAGAAGCCCTGCTTGTTGTTGTCGTATGCAATTGGCATAGATTGATTACCGCCGTGGATGACGGTCTCTTCGGTATAAGAAGCTGTAGTTTCATCGCCTACGTCAGCGCCGGTGCCGTTACCGGCAAAGTAGTCCGCCGTACCCGGAGTGCCATAGCCAAGCCCGTCGTGCCATGCGTACCATATCTGGTTGTCGCCGGCGTTGTAATCCTCGAAGTCCTCTATGACGAAGAAATCGCCGGTTGTGAAGCTCCAGACCTTACCTGCCCACGGACCATCGGGACTCTCGTTGACCTCGTCGATGCGCCAGTAATACGTTGTATTCAATGTGAGCTTGCCGGGATCGTAACTCTCCTCGCCGAGGGCTTTGGGTCCTTTATACTCAGGCGAGCTTTTCGTTGCATTCTTGACTGCGTCTGCATCTGTACCGAAGTATATATCATGTGAAGCAGCAACCGCTCCGGCAGTCCATTTAAGAACTACTGAAGGTTTTACATCTATAGCTCCATCTGTCGGATTCGGGCCGCTGACCGCGCCTTCAGTGGTAAAGCTCCAGACTTTGCCTTTATACGTATTAGAGCCATCGGATTCATCGACACGCCAGTAATAAGTCTTGGCCAGTTCAAGTGGCCCGGGATTATAAGTCGTGGTACCGTTAAGTTTACCCATGACGGCATTGCTGACTTCGTCGAAATCTGTGCCGAGGAATACAAAGTGCAATTTTGCTCCGAAACCTGCCGTCCATTTAAGCTGCACGTTCAACGCAACAAATTCAGCCTCGTCAGCCGGTACGGGCGAATAGGCGGTCTTGGGCGGAATTGTGAAGCCCCAAACGGGGCCTTTCCACGGACTG
>Ga0172365_10000766_pt1 | contig 22324 bp, 22 predicted proteins | sample LakKivSesite48cm_FD_114535 | JGI IMG/M metagenome (GOLD analysis project Ga0172365, IMG submission 114535) | Sediment microbial communities from Lake Kivu, Rwanda - Sediment site 48cm | ecosystem: Environmental > Aquatic > Freshwater > Lake > Sediment | place: Rwanda: Western Province, Lake... | reverse complement strand
CTCTTTTTTTGATCCTATCCCGCCTGTCTTCGTATAGTGGCGCCCGATGGGTGGCTTGGTTCGGGGACCCGCCGGGTGTTCCTATCTGCGTATTAGGATCTCGGCCGCCTCCTTGAATTTTGGAACCACTTATTGTATTTTAGAAAAGCTATGAGGCTGAACAGAAACCAGATCGAACACATGGCTTTCGTGATCGTTAAAAATCTCACCAAAGAAGGCAAGGTTATTCTCGAGGATAGGAGCAAGATTCTCGAAGACATCATCAGCCTTATCACTGAAGAATTCCAGAAAGAAGACCAGCTCGACCAGGAAGTCAGGGAAATTCTCAGCAAACACATGGAAAAAATTCGTCGGGAGAACATCGAATACCAGACCATGTTCCGGATGATCAAGACAAAGCTGGCCAAAGAAAGGAACATCATCCTGTGAGCAATCGCCTTTCCCGGGAGAAGGTTAACTTTCTTTCCCGCCAGATTCTCAACTTGCTCTATAACAGGGAGCAGGTGGAATTTATGGACGATCCCAATGAAATCCGGCTGACCATTGTCCGGGCTATCGAAGAGGAGATGAGGCTCTACGACTCGCTGGATAAGAAGGCCATAGAAAAAATCCAGTCGCAGAAAAAATCCATCGAAGAAGGAAGCCGGGAATGGGAAATCCTTTACAGAAAATATTACAACGAAGAGCTGGCCAAGCTCGGCAAAGTCTCTGGATAGCCCAGCCGCTGCCCGAAGAGATCCTCACCGATTGATTAGCTGAGGTAATCCTTTTTTCTAAGATAGACTTTTAGGGCTTCTGTCCAGGGAGAGAATCCAATCAAACCGAGCGACTTGGCCCGCCTGTTTTCCAGGACGGAATAGAGCGGCCGTTGTGCCCTGGCCCTGAGGCTCGGGGAATCGACAGGTTCCAAACAGGGGTTTTTACCCATTAGCCGGAAAATCTCTCGGGCAAATTCATACCAAGTGCACTGGCCTTCATTGGTCATGTGGAAGAGATCGTAGTCTGATGTCCTGATGAGTTCGCTGACTCTTTGGGCGAGCTCAGCCGAGGATGTCGGCGTTACCCACTGGTCATGGACGACCCGCAGGGGTTTCCCTTCCCTCTCCAAGGCGATGATTTTGTCTACAAAATTATACCCCTTTTCCCGCGAGCTGGCCTCTCCGTAAAGGCCGCAGGTACGGATCAGAAAATACCTTTTTAGGATGTTTCTGACGAAAAATTCTCCTGCCAGCTTGGAGACGCCGTAGACGTTTAAAGGATGGGGAGAGTCCTCCTCGACATAGGGACTGCCTTTTCTGCCATCAAAGACGTAGTCTGTGCTGAAATGGACGAGCACAAAACCCAATTCCCGTGCTGTCAGAGCCAGGTCTCTAACCGCCACAGAGTTAACAAGGAAAGATGTTGCCGGGTTATCCTCGCACTCGTCGACGCGGTGATAAGCCGCCGTGTTGATGACCACATCTGCCCCCAGCTCGCACAGGGTCTGCCGCGTCTCCTCTGGCCTAGTGATGTCAAAGTCGGGGTAAAAGAAAGGGATGACGTCGTCCCGGCAGAGTGTTTTCATCAAGTCTGAGCCAAGCTGTCCGTCTGCTCCGATAACGGCAATTTTCATCTTTCTCTCGCTGGCCAGAAAAAAAGGCCAACGACTCTATCCTTGGCCTTATCCGCCGAACCTAATTTTCTCGGGTTAGAAGAGAACGCGAAACCCGAGCGCGTACTTATGATTTTTGGAGAAGGAGCGTTCCGACCCGATCGGCCATCGGACTGTGAAGATCAAGGAGCCGGTATTGCTCCAGGTCTTGAACACGTCGTACCCGAGCTTGCCGACCAATTCGAAGTCCGCCTCGCGGCCCTCTTTGACTGCGGTGGTTAAACCGAATCCGCCGCCAAAGTAAACCGGTCCGGTATGATAGTTCAGCGTCGCATCGGCCATGAGGATAGACTTCCAGGGATCGCCCTTTAGAGCCAGAGCTCCGCCGCCGGCAAGGGTGAAATCGAACTTGCCCGGCGTGATCCAATAGAGCCAGTCCAGCAGGCCGTAGATGTACGGTCCATGGCTGCCGCGGGCGAAGAAAGGACCGCCCTCAACCGAGAAGTAGCTCCGCTTTTGGGTGACTTCGAGGCTAAGCCGGCAAGGCTCGGAGACAGCCCCGAAATCGTCGGTCACAACCAGGCTGATGGTGTAGATGCCAGGCTTATCGAAAATCTTGTCCCAGACGAAAGGAGCCTGATTATCCATGAACTTATCGACGACATTGCCCGACTCATCGGTGATCTCGAAATCAGCTCGGGCGATGTTGCCGTCGGGGTCGCTGGACCCTGAAGCGTCGATGGTGACGGGCCTGCCGACATAGTCTTTGCAGGGCAGACAGGAGGTTTTCAAGGCGCAGGTCGGAGGCTCGTTCACCACAACCTTGGCTTCGCAGGGATTCGTCGAAGCTTTTCCCTGGGCGTTCACCGCCCGGCCTTTAAACATGTAGACGCCGGGCTTGTCGAAGCTGGTTTGCTTTTTAGCATTGTCGGGCGTGAAACTGTGAGTAGCGAGCTTCTGTCCGTCCGGGCCGATGATGTCGACTTCCATGGAGGCGGCCATCTGAGTCCCGCTCATGTCCACGATCACCGGGTCCTTGAGGTTCACCTTGGCGGGTGTGACGTTTAGTCCGCAGACGGCCGGCGGAAGTTCGATCTCCGTGATGCTCCGAAGGGCGATGTTACCGCACGGCCTGGGCATGACGAATTCATACTTCTTGTAATCCTTGGCCACGTTGAAAACGAAAACGTCGAGCGGCACCTTCCCCGCCCACTCGATATCCTGGACGAGTTTGACCTTGTTCTGAGCCCGGAAGAGCATCCACATGAGCTTATCACCCACAGGCAGAGCTCTTTCTTCGAAAGAGGCGGCCTTGAGCTGCTCCAGGAACGGAAGATAGAGATCCCCGTAGCCAGCTAGGTCAAACCCGTACTTGATGTCACCGGCATAGCGGTCCACCAGCATCTTCATGACTTCAGGAGTGGGGATCTTTCCCCTGACTCGGGCGAATGTATACTGTCCGATCCTCGTCAGCTTTTTGGTTTCGGCATAAGAGCTCAAGACAGAAAGAACCATCAAGAAGACAACAAAAATGATGATTTTTTTATTTCTCACGAATGCCTCCTTATAGATTTTATGATGATTATGGCAGCGCGCAGGCATGCCATTTTATATGTTCCTTTATGTTAGATAATAAAAAATATATTATTTGTCAAGAAAAAAGCACCCTCCGCCCTCTCCAGAGGGGCCTCTGGCTTCAAGGAAGCAACGAACGATTCTTCGGATGAGACCCGAATCCTTCGGTCTTGATCTCAGGGCTCGCTCAAAAAGCAGAGTATTTTCCAGACCGAGCTCGGCGAGGTTCTGGAGCAACTCGCGAGCGGCGGGGACGTCGATTTCGGGATGGAACTGGACTCCCCAAACCGGCCTATTCTTGAGCTCAAAGGCCTGAACCGGGCAGGCCGGTGTGGAGGCAAGAATGACAAAATCCTCGTCCAGGTTTATGGCTTCATCGAAATGGATAGAGAATGCGTAAACCGTCCCTGCTTCCCCCAGGAGGTTATTCCTTCGCAGAACCCGGATCGGAATCCAACCCACTTCGGGCTGCGGACAGCGCCGGACATGGGCGGGCCCGCGCAGAGCCAGAGCTAAGAGCTGATGGCCGTAGCAGCTTCCCAGGATGGGCAAGCCTTTTTCGAGCGCCTGCTTGACCAGTTCGATTTCCTCATCAACCCAGTCCTCCCTTTCGACGATAGAAGCATCCGAGCCCGTGAGGAGAAGGTGGCTGTATTCAGCGGCCAAGTCCGGGAGCTTGCCTTCGGCAGCCCGGAAGGATTCCCAGGGCGCGGCAAGATAGGTTCGCCAGTGTTCGATGGGCTTATAAATGGCGGGATTGACGGAATTGTCCACGATGGCAATTTTCTTTTGCCTTGTCTTCATGTCCGAGGACTCTGGCCAGATGAGCTTCCATTATAGCCATTGCGCAAAAAAACGAAAAGCGCTTTTGCGGAGCCGGCTGCATTTCTGATTTTGTAACAATTCTGTGCTAACATAAGGGGAGGGTGGCGCGGTTCGCGGCCGCTCGTGGAGGAAGAAGCGAGGGTGTTGGGTGAGGAAGTCCGTCGAAGACTGAGCGGGCACGGTTTCTCGACTGAAAGGAGAGAAGAGCGAAGGATGAGTCGGAGCGAGTTTTGTGATTTGCGCAAGCAAAGCAGGGAGTTCCAAGAGGGAAGACCCTCTTGGTCGCAGGACGAAGTCCGAGAAGGGGAGGCAGGGAGCGAAGCGACCGTTGGAAGGGGGAAAGCGAAGCTTTCTCCCTCCAAGAAGTCGCTGTGGGAAACGAGCGGGTTGACGAACCCAAACCAGAGCCTCGCCGGGGGTGAATCGCGACAGGACCCGCCCCTTCACAGGGACGGAAATTCGACCGCCGAAGGAAAATTTTTTGTCATTGGCTCTCACTTTTGGTATAATGGGTCGGTATTAGAGGAGGAAAATCGTGCACCTCGTCAACGAAGAAACAGAACTCCATGTTATCACACCAAATGAGCCGGGAATTCTCGGCCGCGTCTTGGGAACGCTGGCTAACGCGGGCGTGAACCTCAAAGCCCTGAGCGCTTATTCGGAAGAAAAAAGCGGACATTTCTTGCTCATCACAGCAGACAACAAGAAAGCAGAGAAAGCCCTCAAACAGCTTGGCTATAAAGTGACCGTCAATAAGGTGATCACGGTGGAGATCGGCGACCGCATCGGAGCTGGCGCCGAAATCGGAGCCCTCCTCGGGAATGCCGCCGTCGACATCGACTACTGTTACGGGACCTCGGCCGGGCTGGGCCGAGCCCTTCTCGTCTTCAAGACAAACAACCATAAAAAAACCCTGGATACTCTTAGATAATATTTCGATAGATTATATAGATTTTATCGGGATAATAAGATTTTTTGAGACAAGTCCGTTAAGCCGCGCTTGATACACCCTTAAGCCAGAGGGGTAACTCTGAAGACGACGCCTTTCGGGTCCGGACAGGCGAGGTATTCGGTCTCCGCGATCCAATCATCATCCGGCAACTCATCCTCCCTCTGCTTGGTTGTCAGGAACGGAAACAGGCTGTTCAGGGCATAAATGCAGATTCTTCTTCCGGCTGGGATTTCGATCGTGCCTTCGCCCCGAATGTAAAAGCTGTCGCCGACTTTGTGTCGGGCCCCGCATCGTTCCTTGACCTCCGCGACCTCAATTTTCAATTCTCTCATCCCATCTCCTTTCTTTCTTCCATCATACACGCTTGCGCTCTCGATTGCAACGAAAACCTATAGCTCAACATCTGGGGAAATAAGGCGTTGACAATGAGAAAATATTTATCATAAAATAATCTTCCGAAGCGTCGATCATAAGGAGGCCACTATGGCGACGAAAGCAGAACCCAATGTCGTTCCGTTGTGCGACGTTCTTCTCGTCCTGCTCATCATCTTCATGGTCATCACGCCGATTGTCCAAAAAGGCATTGACGTTAAACTCCCTGAAACCCAGGCCGATACATCCGGCGGGATGCCCGCCGGGCTCATCGTCCTGACCTTAAAAAGGGACCTGTCCGTCGAGATCAATCAGGAGAAGATTGAATTGCGCATGCTCCAGGACCGGCTCCGGTCAATTTATGCTGCGCGCCAAGACAAGACGATCTTCATCCGCGCCGACGCCAAGCTCCCCTACAGCCGCGTCATCGAGCTCATCGATATCGCCAAGGGAGCGGGCGTGGAGGTTCTGGGCATCATACCCGAGTACTTCACCGAGGAAGAAACCTAAGGTATTCTCTTACCCTTATTTGATCGGCCCGATCACTTCGCGGGAAATGACCAGCCTCTGGATTTCATTGGTCCCCTCGTAGATTTGCAGCAATTTGGCATCCCGCATCAGCTTTTCCACTGGATAGTCCTTCATGTAACCATACCCGCCAAAAATCTGGACAACGTCAATCGTCGTCCGCATGGCCACATCCGAGCCGAAACACTTGGCCATGGCCGATTCCTTGCCGCAGGGCTTTCCCCGGTCCATCAGCCAGGCGGAATGCCAGACGAGATGGCGGGCGGCGTTGATTTCCATGGCCATCTGGGCGATCTTGAAAGCCGTGTTCTGAAACGTGGCGATGGGCTTGCCAAACTGAACCCGCGTTTTGGCGTAGTCAATGGCGCAATCTAAAGCTGCCTTGGCCACGCCCACGCCGGCCGCCCCGACCGAGGCTCGGGTCTTATCGAGCGTCTTCATGGCCACCAGAAAGCCCATTCCTTCCTTAGCCAGGAGATTTTCCTGGGGTATCTTGACATCTTCGAAGAACATCTCCGCAGTGTTGGAAGCGCGATGCCCCATCTTGTCTTCCTCTTTGCCCACGCTGATACCGGGTGTCTCCCTGGGAACGATAAAGGCACTGACTCCCCGGGGCCCTTTGTCAGGATTTGAATTGGCGAAGACAACATAGAGGCTGGCGATTCCTCCGTTGGTGATGAAGCACTTGGAACCGTTGATGATATACTCCTGGCCAACTTTTTTCGCTGTTGTTTTAAGTGAGGCCGCGTCCGACCCCGCCTCTCTTTCCGTCAGGCAGAAGGCGGCAAAGGACATGCTCTTGGTGAAGGGTACCAAGAATTTCTTCTTCTGCTCGTCCGTGCCGAAAAGGATGATCGGGGTAAAGGCCAGGGAACTGGCCATGATTGTCGTAAACATCCCGGCGCAGCCGGCGGCCAGCTCTTCGCTGATGAGGGCGATATCCAGCTCTTTCAGGCCCCCTCCGCCGTATTCCTCAGGGATATTGCAGGTAATGAACCCGGCCTGGAAAGCCTTTTTCATGATCTCTTCTGGAAACGCATCGCCTTTATCATACCGGCCGGCGTTCGGCCTCATTTCCTTCAAAGCGAATTCGCGGGCCATCGCCTGAAGGGCCAGCTGCTCCTCGGTTAGGCTAAAATCGATCACGCCTTCCTCCTTTTATCAGTCCGCTCTAAATCCTAAGAAAAAAATCTCTTCCCTTATACAATGGAAGCCGCAGCAAAGTCAATTTCCATCGCTCTCGGCGAAAATAAACCTTTCGCGAGTCATGGCATAGACAGGATGCGCCAGCCCCAGGACCAGGCTGATGATATCTTGAGGCCGAAGACCACCCTGAGGCAAGCCAGGCAGGCAGAGAAAAAGTTTTTTCTTTTTTCTGTCCACCAAGAACTCAATCCCCGTCGCTGGCTGTGAGCTAACGAAAGCAGCCAACTCTGCCTCGAGGAATTCGAGCGCTTCTCGGTGGCTCGAGCCTTTCTCCCTTTTTTTATTAACCAGCGCCTCTTCCACTTCTTTCTTGTTAAGGTCAAGGGAATAGACTATCTGCTTGATCTTCGTGTTCAGAGGCAAGTCTTTCTCCGGGACTTTTCTTATCCGGACAATTCTGACTCCGGAACCCGTGTACTTATTGATGTGGGAAACGAATGCCTTTTCATCAAAATCAAAAGACGACTTGAATTCAAAGCATTCGGCTTTCCCTTCCATCCCCAGGGGAAGCGCAGGGGCATAGGAGATAAGCATCCTAGGATGAAAACCCCGGGAAAAATCGGTCTCGATTCCCGCCCGGCGCAGGGCTCGGTGCAGGTGAGTGGTAACATCAAGATGGGAAAGGAAGCGGGCCCGGCCGGTTTTGGAGTAGACGACCTCATAACGCATCGTTTTTTCTGTTTTGCTCCCAAAGGACGGCCAGAGAAAGGACTTTGGCGGAAACTCTCGAGGAAATCCTGTCTTCGGATACAGGGGGAAGACGCATCCCCAGCACTTATCACAGTCAGCGTCTAAGCAGGAGGCTGTTGGCTCTTCTCGCAGCGCCTTCTTCCATTCTCGAAGGAGAGAAGATTCTTTTATCCCGGAATCGATGTGACTCCAGGGCAGGGTGGCTTTCTCGTCCAACGAGCCCAGATAAACCCGGTAGTCTATCCCTTCCGAGGCGAAAGCAGCTTGCCAGCGGGAAAACTCAAACCAATCCTTCCAGCCGTCAAAACGGGCACCTCTTTTCCAGGCTTCGACAAGGACGGGTCCGAGCCGCCTGTCGCCGCGCGAAAAAGCAGCTTCGAGAAGGGAATTCTCCAGGGGGTGTTCCTTCAACTTAACCGACCGCAGCCGGCGCAACCGGCCGCGGATAAATCGCTGCTTCTCTCTCAGGCTTCCCTCTTCCTCCATGGCCAGCCACTGGAAGGGCGTGTGGGGCTTGGGGATGAAAGAGGATAAACTGAGGTTGAGCCGCGGAGTTGACTTCAAAATCTCTCTCCCCAGACGGATGATTTCTTCAACCAGTCCGACGATTCCCTCGAGGTCTGCCTCCTTTTCGGTCGGCAGGCCGATCATGAAATAAAGCTTGAGAAGCTGCCAGCCCCGCCGGAAAGCATTCTCAGCTGCGGTCAGAATATCCCGGTTGCTGAGGTTCTTGTTGATGACCCGGCGCAGCCGGTCAGTGCCCGCTTCGGGCACGAGGGTAAAGCCCGTTTTTCTCACCCGGAGGATGTTTTCCGCAAGACTCCGAGACAATCCCTTCGGCCTCAGAGAGGAAAGGGAGAGAGAGATCTTGGGGGCAGCGAGCTCCTCCATCAGCGCTTCAACAGTTTCCTCCAAGAATGGGAAATCAACGATCGACAGGGCTGACAGGGAAACATCTTCGTATCCGGTGGAACGAAGGCTCCGGCAAGATTTGGCCAGAACAGAGGTCGGACTCAGAGCGCGGAAAGGAAAATAGATGCTCGTTGCCTGACAGAACCGGCACCTTTGAGGGCAGCCTCGAGCCACCTCGACGGCGACCCTGTCGAAAACCGTCTGGATGTCCGGGACAACAATGTTTTCAGGAAGGCTGACTCTGCTCAAAGAGGGAACGACTCTCTTCAGGATTCTGGCCGGGCCTTCTTGGCCGGGACGCCGAGCAAGAAGGAAGAAGCCGGTCGGCTCGTACGCGGTGTACAAGCTCGGCACATAAACGCCTTGGACCTTGGCCAGCTCGCCTAAAATTTCGTCTTTTTTGGCTTTCCTCTTTCTTAAGCAGATGACTCTCTCGGCTATTTCCGGGAAAGCCTCCTCGCCTTCGCCGATGAGAAAAGCATCAAATATATCTGACAAGGGTTCGGGGTTGAAGGCGGCCGGACCGCCTGCGATAACCAGAGGATCGTCTTGTCTTCTTTCTTCGGAATAGAAAGGGATTCGGCCGAGGTCGAGGATGGTCAGGATGTTAGAATAATTGAGCTCGTAAAGAAGGGAAAAACCGAGGATGTCGAACTCCCGGAGAGGAATTTTGTTTTCCAGAGAAAAAAGGGGCAGTCTCCGCTTCCGGAGTTTCTGCTCTAAGTCCGGCCAGGGGGCGAAGACGCGTTCGGCCAAGAAGGACGGATGGTCATTCAGGACGGCGTAAAGAATCTTTTGCCCCAGGTAGGACATGCCGATCTCGTAGACATCGGGGAAAATAAGGGCGATCTTGGCTTCCACCAGGGAAGGGTCTTTCTTGATTTCATTCCATTCACCGCCGATGTAGCGGCCGGGTTTCTCCACCTCCCTCAAGATATCTTCGATCTCTTTATTGCCTATAATGGCGACGCGCCTGCGCATTTCCTTGGCCTTTCGAAGAAGTTGATCATCTGGCTCCCACCATACCCCTCCCGGCGGAAGAAGGATTGACGGGCGGGACCGAAATCAAAATCACTCGCTTAGATATTGACGAACCGTCTCATCTTGATGTTCAGGACCAGGCTTATGCCCAGATAATTGGCCAGGAGGGAAGAGCCGCCATAGGAGAACAAAGGCAAGGGGATACCGACAATGGGAAAGAGCCCGATGACCATGGTCACGTTGACTAGAATCTGAAAAGCAACTATCGTGCCGACTAAATAAATGATGTAGACTCCAGCCCGGTCGCGCGATTTTCCGGCTGAACGGAATATCCTGGAAACAAAAAGGTAGCATAACAGCAAAACAGCCACGACGCCGATAAACCCAAATTCCTCGCCGACGACGGAGAAGACGAAATCCGTGTGCCGAGCAGGAAGAAATCTTAGCTGGCTCTGCGTTCCTTTTTTAAACCCTTTGCCGAAAAGCCCGCCCGACCCGATAGCAATCTTCGACTGGAGAATGTGATAGCCGGCACCTCGGGGATCCTTGCCTGGAAAAACAACAGTCGTCAGCCTTTTTTTTTGGTAATCTTTGAGCGCCAGGTTCCAGCCGACGACGCCGGTCAAAAGGCAAAAAATAATCATCAAGACCACTGCTTTCCGCCTGAGTCCGGCCAGGATCAAGGCGCCCAAGAGCAAGGGTAGAAAACACATCGCCGTGCCCAAGTCCGGTTGCGAAGCTACGAGGACAAAAGGCAGAACGGTTAAGCCAAGGCTGAGAAGCACGGCACCCGAGGTGACATAGCTCCTCTTGTACGCTGAAAAAAACTGAGCCAGGACAAGAATGAGGGCAACCTTGCTCAGCTCAGAAGGCTGAACCTGAAAAGAGCTGATTCTGATCCAGCTTTTAGAGCCGGCAACAATATTACCGGTGAAAAGCAGAAAGAGGAGAACCAGCATCAAAGCGCCGTAGAGATAATAAGAGTAGGTCAACAAGATCTTGTAGTCCACGACCAGAAAAAGAAAGAGGGCGACGAGGCTCGCGGCGATCCAGAAGAGCTGTCTTAGGTAGTATTTGCCCGGCAGGTAATGGGAAGAGCTGTAAATGATCAACACACCAACGAGGGAATTAAGAAGCAAAAGCCCAATCAGGAACCAGTCGATGTTTTCGAGCAAACGCCGGTCAATCATACTTGCTCCTGAAGAGGTCGAACAATTCCTTGGCCATCGGAGCCGCGGTCGCTCCGCCCAGGCCGCCGTACTCCACCAGGACAGTAACGACAACGCGTGGGTTATCCCGGGGCGCAAACCCCGTGAACCAGGAATGAGTCTTGATCTCCTTTCTCAGTTTCTCGGATTTCTCCCGGGAAATAAGCTGGGTCGAGCCCGTTTTGCCGCAGACGTCGAACCCCTCGAGGCTGGCCGCATGCCCCGTGCCTCCCTCGTTGACGCATTTCCACATTCCTCGGATGACCTGTTCGAACGTTTCTTCCTTGATCCGGGCAACGCCGCGGTCAGATTCCCCATCATTATGCCCCGGGGACTGAACTGGAAAACGGAGGAGATGCGGAATAGGTTTCTTCCCCCGGTTGGCTACGAGAGCAGTGTGCACAGAAACCTGGAGAGGAGTGACAACCAGAGGGCCCTGGCCGATCGACACGGAGATCGTTTCGCCCGGATACCAAGAAGCTTTTCTAACTCGCTGGCTCCACTCGGGCGTGGGCACGAGACCTTCTTTTTCTCCGGGCAAATCCACGCCCGTCAGGCTTCCGAATCCGAGTTCCTGGGCATATTCAGCGATTCGTTCGATACCCATCCTGCGGCCTGTATGATAAAAGTAGATGTTGCAGGAATGGTGAATCGCCTCGGTCAGGTTAAGCACGCCGTGCCCGCCAGAAAACCAGCAGGAAAACGGCCGTCCATAAAGCTGGATCGTGCCGGCGCAAAAAAAAGCCGTCTGCTCTGTGATCACTCCTGAATCCAAGCCGCCCAGGGCCATGGTCACCTTGAAGACAGAGCCGGGCGCGTACAAACCTCGGATGGCCCGGTTCTCCAGGGGATGATCAGGCCGGCTGACAAGTCCCATCCATTCTTCAGGCGTAAACCTGGTGATGAATTTGTTTGGGTCATACGTCGGGTAGCTAGCCAGAGCCAGGATTTCGCCCTTTTTCGGGTCGAGCACGATAATCGCTCCCTCCCTGCCCTCCAGAAGCTCTGTGGCCTTCCGCTGCAGGTCGAAATCCAGCGATAGGTTGATGGTCTGGCCAGGAATCGGCTCCACTCTGCCCGTCTCTCCCCGAACCCGTCCCTGGCTGTCGACAATATCCATGGCTTTGCCGTCCACTCCGACCAACAGCGATTCATATTCCCATTCCACTCCCGTCCGGCCCACAAGGTCGCCCAGGTTTTTCCCCTTGTACTGCTCGGACTTAATCTCTTCCGGGGATAATTCCTGAAGATAGCCGATGACGTGGGCGGCTAGGCTGCTGAACGGATAGAAACGGCGTGGGTCTGTTGCCACCACCAACTCGGGAAATTCCAGCCTGCGGGCTTCGATCCTGGTCACCTCTCGTAGATCCAAGTTATCCTTGACGACGATGGGCTTGAAACGCGGCCATGACTCGTACCTGGCGATCCGTTTCTTCAAGACGTCTTCCTCGATTCCCAAGAGCCGGCCGATTCTCTGGAGGGAGAGGTTATAATCTAGGCAGTTCTCTCTGATGATCGAGGCTTTGAAGGAGGCAGCATTATCCGCCAGGATGACTCCGTTCCGATCCAGGATCAATCCGCGGGGTGCCGTCAGCACAGACTCGCGGATTCGGTTGGCTTCAGACAGGCTCCAGTATTTTTTGTGGTCGAGAATCTGAATTTTCCAGATAAAAAAAAGCACCAGGAGAAAGAGGCAGCCAGTAAGGAGGAGAGTCCTCTGCGTCCTGAGCAAAATCAGAGAAAGATCCTCATAAAACTTGTTTTTCTCCATCTTCAGCCTTTAGGGGATCTCCTCTCTTTTCTTCCTCATGAGTTGATAAAACACGGTCACCAAGAGCGCTGTCGCCACAGGCTGTAACAAGACCAGCCCTCGCCCGAGGCTCGGGCTTTCTCGAAACAGAAAAAAAGTCAACATCTTCCAGAGGGCGACTTCGGCCGTGGCCATGAGCAGCAAAAAAACAAAATTGCGGCCAACCGGCGTGACATTAATCTTTCGAGCCACAAACCCCGTGCTGAACCCGAGCAGGGTCTTGGTGAGCCCGGCCACACCGAAAACGCCGCTGGAGAAACTGTCCTGGAGCAGGCCGCAGACGGTGCCGATGACGGCGCCGAAGGCTTCGTGCCTGACCAGGCTAAGGTAGAGGACCACCCAGGCAAAGGCGTTGAACACGACGACCAGCGGAGCAGAAATTTTTCCCAGGACAGAATAGAGGAAAACGGCCAGGAGAATTCCTAGGGCGGCCTTTTTGAGGTCTCTCATCCTCTCCTCGTTCTCACTCCAGTTCTTTGAGGTCAACGGCCAGCACGGCCACTCGATCGAGCTCAGAAAAATCAAAATAGGGTTCAACGACGATTTTCTTGAACAGGGTTGTGTCTTCTGCAATGGATATGATCCTACCCACAGGAATCCTGGATGGGTAAATTCCATCATAACCCGAGGTCACGATTTCCTCTCCTTCGGAGATATCCCTATTCGTCTTGAGGACGTATCTCATCAAGCATTTTCCGCTGTCTTCACCTTCAAGAACGCCGATCACCCTGTTATGTTCTGATAAAACGCCGACGCCGCTTTCTTCAGCGGTGATGAGCTGAACGCGGGCCTGCTTCAGAGTGATGGGTTCGATCACTCGACCAACCAGGCGGCCTCGTCTGTCCAGGATAACCATGTCCCTTTTTACTCCATCGCGTGAGCCCTTGTTCAGGACAACGGATTTGTAAATCTGGCCTGAATCAATCCCGATGACCGAGGCAACGATGATCGAGCGGGATAGGGGGGAGAGAAAACTCCGGATTTCCTCCGCGCTCTGATAACTCTCCAGGATTTTCCTGAGCACCTGATTTTCCTGGCGGAGCACAAACAATTCCTCCCTCATGCTCTGGTTTTGCTTCTGGACTTGGTGGAAGTAAAAATAGTTATTCCAGAAATCTCTGGCCTTCAGGAAAAACGAAGCAACTCCGTGCTGGACGGGGGTAAAAACAGCAAAAATAGCTCTTTCGAAATACGTTGGCTCGTTGCCTTTCGGAGCCTGCAAGGAAATCAGCACGAGATGCAAAAAGACCAGGCCCACAAAGAGAACGAGGTTTCTTTTTTCTTTCACGCCTCATCAATTGAGAGCGATCTTCTTCAAAAGATCAAGATCATCCAGGAGCCTGCCCGCTCCAAGCACAACACTGGTTAAAGGGTCCTCGGTGACGAAAACCGGCAACTGTGTTTCTTCGCGGAGGCGTTTATCGAGGTTCTTAAGGAGAGCCCCGCTGCCGGTCAGAACAATGCCCCGGTCGATGATATCGGCCGAAAGCTCAGGGGGCGTTCTTTCCAGGGCGATGCGAACCGCATTGACGATGGAGGAGACGACGTCCTCCAGTGCCTCCCGGATTTCCTGGTCATCGACGACGATGGTCTTGGGAATTCCCTCGCGAAGATCGCGGCCTTTGATTTCCATGGTCAAGGGTTCATCCAGCGGATAGGCCGATCCGATCTGCATCTTAACCAGTTCGGCGGACCTCTCGCCGATCAACAGGTTATATTTCTTTTTCAAGTACTGGATGATCTCTTCGTCCATTTCATTGCCAGCCACCCGGATCGAATGGTTAAAGACAATCCCGTTGAGAGAGATGACCGCAATATCCGTGGTTCCGCCGCCGACATCTACGACCATGTTGCCCGTCGGGTCGGAAATGGGCAGGTCGGCCCCAACAGCTGCGGTCATGGGTTGTTCGACCAGATAGACCTCGGAGGCCTTGGCTCTCATGGCCACGTCCTTGACGGCTCGCCGCTCAACCTGGGTGATGCCAGTGGGAATGCCGATCACGATCCTCGGCCGCAGCCAAAAGCCCCGATTGTTAGTGGCTTGCTTGATGAAATAGTCAAGCATCTTCTCGGCGATCTCGAAGTCGGCGATCACGCCGTCCCGCATCGGCTTGATGGCGGTGACGCTGGCCGGAGTTTTGCCCAGCATTTCCTTGGCCCGGCCTCCTACAGCCTCGACTTTTCCGCTCATCTTGTTGATCACAACAACGGAAGGCTCCTGGACGATGATCCCCTTCCCCTTGAGGAAAACCAGCGTATTGGCCGTCCCCAGGTCGATGGCCAGATCGCAGAACAAACGATCTTTAAACCAACTTAAGATACTCATCGCTCGCCTTATCTGTCACTTTATTGTATTCCAGTCAAGTTCTGTTTGCAAGCCCGGAAATCCTTGACTTCGGCTAAGGAATTTTACTATACATTAAGGCAACAACCACTGAAGGAGTTAGGGATGAGTTATCAACCGTATGTGCCTGAAAAGACCGACCTGAGAGAGTTCACTCTAAAGGCTCTCATTCTTGGTGTCATCATGACTGTTATTCTCGGCGCCGCCAACGCCTATTTAGGCCTGAGAGCGGGCATGACCATCGCCGCCACCTACCCTGCCGCCGTCATCGGGATGGCCATCCTCAAGCTGATGAGAGGATCTATCTTAGAAGAGAACATGGCTCGGACTGTGGGTTCAATCGGTGAGTCCGTAGCCGCCGGGGCGATCTTCACCATCCCGGCATTCATCATCTCGGGGGCCTGGCTCAAGTTCGACACCGTTGACGCCTACATCAAGTCAACGGCCCTGATGTTCGTGGGCGGCCTCCTCGGAATCATGTTCGTGACCTTCCTCAGAAGGGTCATGGTAACTGACCCAGAGCTTGGCTTTCCCGAATCGGTGGCCGCCTCGGAGATTCACAAGGCCGGACAGAAAGGCAGCCAGGGCGCCAAGTTCCTTTTCCAGGCGATGGGTTTAGGAGCGCTGATCTACGCACTGGGTGTGGTCAAAATCTTCGCCGCCACTAAGGAGTTCGCCATCAAAGTCGGGAACATCGGGGCGAGCTTCGTCCGCCTGGGAGCAGAAAAGGCAGCGCCAAAAGTCGATGCCGGCGGGACTGCAGTTGTGGCCGGTCCCGGGATCTATCCTGCCTATATCGGCGTCGGCTATATCATCGGCCCCCGGCTGGCTTCGCTCAACTTCGCTGGAGGCGTCCTCGCCTGGGGCCTGTTCGCGCCTCTCCTGATGTTCTTTTTAGGGCCTCAACTCGTTGAGAAATTCTACGGGCCGAGCGTGGCCATGGCCGACGTGGGCTGGGCCGACATGATGGTCAACGTCTGGAAGTTCATCATCCGGCCGATCGCGGTAGGCGGGATGTTGGTCGGAGCAGGCTACACTCTTTTCCGGATGCGCAAGAACCTCTCCGCCGGGATCAAAAGATCAATCGGCGACGTCAAGAAGGCCGCCGGACAAGTGGAGGCCACCTCGAGGCTCGAAAAAGACCTGAACATCAGGCTTGTGTTGGCGGGTCTGGCCATCACCTTTGTGCTGATGATTTTCGTCTATAACATCTTTTCCCACTCCTACAGCTCGGCCATCCTCGCCGCTGCTGTCATGGCTGTCGCCGGGTTCTTCTTCGCAGCCGTCTCCGGCAACCTAGTCGGCCAGATCGGGTCATCGAACAATCCCATCTCCGGCCTGACCCTATCCACCCTGATCATCGCCGCCTTGCTCATGGTCCTCATCGGCGCCACCGGAGTCAGCGGCGTGGCCGCCGTGCTCGGCGTCGCCGCCGTCGTCTGTGTCTCTTCTGCTGTGGCCGGGGAGATGCTTCAGGACCTCAAGGTTGGACACATCCTGGGCGGCACGCCGTGGAAGATGCAGGTCGGCAACATTTTCGGCATCCTGCTGGCCTCTCTCGTCCTCTACTTCCCGTTGCTCGTGCTCCATGGCGCTTTCCAGTTCGGCAGCAAAGAACTCTCTGCACCTCAGGCAGGACTGATGGCCGCCCTGGCCCAGGGCATCGTCGGCAAAGAGATGGCCTGGCCGCTGGTCATCGTCGGAATGCTCATGGGGTTTGCCATGATCCTGGTCCAAGTCCGCTCTCCGATGCTCGTGGCCGTCGGAATGTACCTGCCTCTGGAAACAACCTTCGCCATTTTCTGCGGCGGAATGATGAAGGGGATCGTGGACCGGATGGGTAACCGCAGAGGCCTCAATCCTGCCCAGAAGACGCGCGTCGAGAACGTCGGCATCCTGCTGGCTTCGGGGCTGATCGCCGGAGAAGCCATCACCGGTTTGGTGCGCGCCACCTGGAAATTCCTGTTCTTCCAGAAAGTCCTGGGAGTTGACATCCCTGAGATTTTCGTCAATGCCAGCTATTATGTCGGCCTAGTTGTACTCGTCCTGATCGGGGTCTACTTGGTTTGTTATCCTCTCCGCCACGCCGGCAGGGCGGACGAGCCGCCTCCGCCCTCAGCGGTCGTCTAAGCTTAGCTTGGGGGCGACAAGGCATTGCCTCTTAGCGCTGCGAAATTTGAAAAAAATTGGCTGATTATCTAAAATAGACGGGAAAATATGGCAATTCTTGAAATTGTAAAGTACGGCAATCCTGTTCTCACCCGGAAGTCTAAGCTAATCGAGACGATTGACCAGGAAATCCTCGACCTCGCCGGAAACATGATCCTAACCATGCACGCTGCGCCGGGAATCGGGTTGGCCGCTCCTCAAGTCAACATCAGCAAGCGTCTGATCACAGTTGACCTCTCGGTCGGAGAAAGTCCGGACGACCTGATCATCCTGATCAACCCTGAGTTCCTGGAAACGGAAGGAGAGGCCATCTCCGAGGAAGGGTGCCTATCGGTACCAGGTATCCAGGAAAAGGTTAAAAGGCCCGCCCGGGTGCTCATCCGGGGAATCGACCTGCAGGGCCGAGAAAAAATCATTGAGGCTCAAGGGTTATTGGCCCGGGTCTTCTGTCACGAGATCGATCATATCAACGGAAAATTATTCATTGAAAACCTGTCCCCCCTGAAAAAAGCGCTGATCAAAAAGAAGCTCAAGAAGGAGCAAGCTTCCAGCTGAGCTCGATGAGGATAGTCTTTTTTGGCAGCCCCGCCGCTGCGCTGCCCTCCTTCCAGAGAGTCCTCGAAGCCTGTCATGCTGTCGAGCTGGCCGTCACCCAGCCGGATAAACCGGCGGGAAGAGGCAGAGTGTTGTCTCCGCCTCCGGTCAAAGAATATGCTCTGACCCGGGGAATTCCTGTCCTTCAACCGGAAAAGATCAAGCGCGACGAAAAGGCACTCGAAGTTATCCGGAAAATCCATCCGGATGTCATTGCCGTGGTGGCCTACGGACAGATCATTCCAGGGCCAATCATCTATTTGCCCAGGTTCAAATCGATTAACGTCCATTTCTCTCTTTTGCCCAAGTATCGCGGCGCTGCTCCCGTCGAATGGGCCATCCTTAACGGCGAGACCAAGACCGGCGTGACCATCTTTGAATTAAACGAAAAAATGGACGAAGGCGATATCTTAACAGTCGAAGAGGTGGACATCTTGCCCCGCGAAACCGCTCCGGAATTAGAAGTCAGGCTAGCCTCCCTCGGCGCCGAGCTCCTTGTCAGAACGCTTGATCAGATCGAACGTCTCCCCCGCTCCGCCCAGGACCACAGCCGAGCTTCCTATGCGCCTCGGCTGAAGAAAGAGGACGGGAAGATCGACTGGACCAAAGATGCCCTGGCCGCCGAAAGGATGGTCCGCGCCTTCTCTGGCTGGCCGGGCGCTTTCACCTTTTTCCGGGGCCAGAGAATCCTCATCCGCGCCGGGAAGAAAATCAACGAAGCCGCTTCAGGATTTGTCCCCGGCCAGGTCGTCGAAATCAAAAAGGAAGGCCTGGTCCTTGGCTGCGGCCAGGGCAGCCTTTTTCTCGCGGAACGTTTGCAGCGGGAAAACAAAAAGGACATGGAGGCTTCGGCTTTCTTGCGCGGCCTGCGGATCGAGCCCGGAGATATTTTTTCTTAGGGTCGGACAAGAGGAGAAGCTTATTCCTCGAGGATGAACTGGTAAGGGTTTTGGGGCCTGTTATTGAGGCGGACTTCATAGTGAAGGTGGGGCCCCAAGGCTTTTCCCGATTTCCCAACCAGGCCGATGACATCGCCGCGCTTAACTTTCTGGCCTGCCTTGACCAGGAACTTGCTCAGATGGAGGTAATGAGTCGTTAATCCTCCGCCGTGGCTGAGCACAACATACCTGCCGCCGATTTTTTCTATCCCCAGCGTAAGCACAATGCCGTCGGCCGTAGCCACGATGGGATTCCCGTAATTCGTAGCGATATCAATCCCGTAATGAAAGGTCCTCTTGCCCGTAAAAGGATCGATCCGATAAGAAAAGGGCGAGCTCAACCAGCCGATGGTCGGCCAGATGGTCGGCGTGGAAGCAAGCTTGGCAGCCTGGGACTCAAAGAAACTCGTCAAAACGTCGAGGTTCTTCCCGATATCTTCGGCTTTCTCGGCAAGTTCTTTCGGACTCTGGAGGGTGATACTCTGACTTAGTTGAGGACCGCTCGGCGCTTCCCCGCTATCCATTCCCTCGATATCCCCGCCTCCGATGCCCATTTCTTTGAGGACTTCCGATGATTTGAGACCAGCCATGACGTTGAGTTTCTCGGTGTAACTTTTGAAGGATTGGATGGCTTCGCTCAGTTTGCTGACAGAGCTTTGGTAATCGGAGAGGAGCTTCTTCTGCTCGGCGTTTTCCTTGAGCAGACCCCTGTATTTAGCCCGGGTGATATTCATACTGAAATAATCAACCAGAAAGCCGGCCAGGACGATGGCGCTAAAGACGGCAAGCGAGAGCAAGGCCTTGACGGCTTTCTGCGACAGAGTGATGGTCCTAAATCTTCTGGCGCAATGAGGAACGATGACCAGGGAAAACAGTTTTTTAGCCATAAACCCTCTTTTTCATTACCAAATAGAAAAATCAATGTCAAGAGACAATTTTATTTTAATTTTGCCCCTCCTTTTCCGATATGACCATCGATCCATTGGATAATGTCTTCTGTGGATGTCCCGGGAAGGAAGATTTCGCGGATTCCGGCCTTCTTCATCCGGGGAATGTCTTTTTCAGGGATGATCCCTCCGGCGATCACTGGAATGTCGTCGGCTCCTTTGTCTCTGAGGAGCTTCATGATTCTGGGAAACAGGATGGGATGAGCGCCTGAGAGAATGCTCAGGCCGATGAGGTCGACATCCTCCTGGATGGCCGCGTTGACGATCTCTTCAGGAGTCCGCCTCAGCCCGGTGTATATGACTTCCATCCCAGCGTCGCGAAGAGCCCGGCAGATCACTTTAGCGCCGCGGTCATGGCCATCCAGGCCGGGTTTGGCCACTAAAACTCTGATTTTTTTCGTTGACATGACCACCTCCCTCGATTCAGCCCTTCGCCAGAACCTCTTCGCTCCGTCCTTTCAATAAGAAACTGGCTCCTGGTATTCGCCGTAGACCTCTTTCAGAGCGTCCATGATCTCACCCACAGTGGCGTAGGTTTTCACGCAGACCAGAAGAAAGGGCATCAGGTTCAGGTCATCCCGGGCAGCCTTTTTCAGGTCATTCAACAACCTGTTCACCCTGGCCTTGTTCCTCCTCCGCTTGACCTCCCGCAGCCGGGCAAGTTGCTGGCGGGCCACAGCCTCGTCGATCTCGAGGATCGGGATCGGCTCGTGTTCCATCTCAAAAGCGTTCACGCCGACGATGATCTTCTCTTTTTTCTCGACGGCTCGTTGATACCAATAGGCGCTGTCCGCGATCTCCTTCTGGGGAAACCCGAGCTCGATAGCCTTGACCATCCCGCCCATATCATCAATCTTTCTGATATAGGTCTTGGCTTCCTCCTCAATCTGCCGTGTTAGTCCCTCGACAAAATAGGACCCGCCGAGAGGATCGATGGTGTTGGAAATTCCGCTCTCGTAGGCTATGATCTGCTGCGTCCGGAGGGCGATTGTCACGGCCTCCTCTGACGGCAACCCATAGGTTTCATCCAGAGAGTTCGTGTGGAGAGATTGAGTCCCCCCGAGAACAGCGGCCAGTGCCTGGAGAGCTACCCGGACGATATTGTTATAAGGCTGCTGGGCCATCAACGAAACGCCCGATGTCTGGGTGTGAAAGCGCAGCCACCAGGATCTCGGATTTTTAGCTTTGAACCGTTCCCTCATCACCTCGGCCCAGATTTTCCGGGCCGCCCTGAACTTGGCAATCTCCTCAAAAAAGTCGTTATGGGAATTAAAAAAATAAGAGAGCCTGGGAGCGAATTCATCCACCCTTAGCCCTCTCTGGAGAGCCCAATCCACGTACTCGATCCCGTCGCGGAGCGTGAAGGCCAGTTCCTGCGAAGCCGTGGCGCCTGCTTCACGGATATGATAGCCAGAGATGGAAATCGTGTTCCAGCACGGGACTTCCCTGGCGCCGTATTCAAAGGTGTCGACGATGAGCTTCATCGAAGGCCGCGGCGGAAAAACGAAAGTCTTCTGGGCGATGTATTCTTTAAGGATATCATTCTGGATGGTCCCCGAGATCACCTTCGGCGAGACACCTTGCTTTTCCGCTACGGCGATGTACATAGCCCAGAGCACGGCCGCCGGAGCGTTGATGGTCATCGATGTGGTGATTCGGTCAAGCGGGATGCCCTTGAAGAGAATCTCCATGTCGGCCAGGGAATCGACAGCCACGCCGCACTTGCCGATCTCTCCTTTGGCCAGAGGATGATCGGAGTCCACGCCCATTAGGGTAGGAAGGTGGAAGGCGACGCTGAGACCCGTTTGTCCGCAACGAAGCAAGTATTTATACCGTTTGTTCGTGTCCTCGGCCGTTCCGAACCCAGAGAACTGGCGCATTGTCCAGAGACGGCTCCGGTACATCGTCGGATGGATTCCTCGGGTGAACGGGTATTCGCCCGGAAAGCCCAGATCCTGGAGATAATCAAAGTTTTCCAGGTCGGCCGGGGTGTAAAGCTCGTTGATCTTTCTCCCAGAAACCGTCGTGAACATTGTCTCGGAACGAGACGGATCAACGTCAGCCTGAGCGCACTTTTTTGTCTTCCATATTGCGTAAGATCTTTTGATTGCCGGCGCCTGAATCCTTTTTTTCAAACTCCTCTGCTCCTTTCCTCCTTTTGATAGCGTGACTGACACCTTGCCTGAAGAAGTATCTGGCCTGAAGACGGAGCTGAAGCGGGCTCAATCCTCCGTCACTTTGAAGACCAGGTCATGATCCCGGACCTGTGACTCCACTCGAAGCCCGATCGAGTCTCCTTTTTTGGCGGATTGGACGGGGCTGTGCTCGACCTGCATGGATTCAACCTTCTGGTATAAATCCGTCGTGTGGCCTTTGATATGGATCGTGTCCCCGACCTTAAGCTCGCCTTTGGTCAGCTCGACGACGCCCACGCCGATTTTAGAAAAAAAATGGCTGATCCGGCCAATTTCTTCCTCCATCCTTTCCTCCTTTGTGTGAGCTTGAATAGAAATTAGCAAAAAAAATCGCGATTGGCAAGCTAAAAATTCGAACCGGTTTCTCAGCGGCGCTGAAGGACGGCGGTAGAGATTGACAATCCCGGCAAAACGACGAACGCGAGCCTTCCGGCAAAAATGCCCGTCGAAGACTGAGCGGCCATAACCCTGCGACTGAAGGCGAGGG
>Ga0172365_10000765_pt1 | contig 22327 bp, 19 predicted proteins | sample LakKivSesite48cm_FD_114535 | JGI IMG/M metagenome (GOLD analysis project Ga0172365, IMG submission 114535) | Sediment microbial communities from Lake Kivu, Rwanda - Sediment site 48cm | ecosystem: Environmental > Aquatic > Freshwater > Lake > Sediment | place: Rwanda: Western Province, Lake... | reverse complement strand
GTGCCCGTCCCGCAGATGGTGGGAAACTTTTTATCGCCGTCAATGAACATCTTGACCTCGCCCTCTCCCCACCAGCCCTTGTTATTCTGCTGCCACGCCATGAATGTCCCGACATATTGCCCCTTCCCTTTTACGCCATCAACAATAACGTAATCCTGTTTGTAGGGCAGGGGATTCGTGCGGCGGAACTGCGCATGAAAGGAGGCGTCATCCTTAGCAACCTTAGTAAGGGAAAAAATTATAGCATAGAAAAATCCAGTGCATAGCTCCGGCGAGATGTTCTCGACAGTTATGCGGGCGCGTTTGTGAAACGGCATGGGAAAGAAGCAATTAAAGCCGCCGCATGGATTGACATTTATGGGAAGTGCAAGAATCTTTGTCCGCACTCCCCATGCATTGCAGAAAAAATCCCCGAGGGGCGACTCAACTGATGGATGCTTCTGCCCGTCCCAGTAAATACGCAGGATAAGGTCGCGGTAAAATTTTTCACGAAATGTGACCCAGATGTGCTGGATGATGCCGGGTCCGGCGACGTCCATAATGGTGGTGGTGGCGTTGGCTGGCAGATTGATACATGGGCGCACCTTCCAGCCCTGACCAAGGTCGCGCGCCGCCTTGGCTTCATACCATGTCTGCCCAATGCGCCTCACCTCCTCCTGACACTCAAAGGGAAGCGCCATGCCGCCCCTGCCCTTCTCCCCGTAAACATTTTCAGCAGTGACGCATCGCGTCTCTGCATCGACGAGTCTCTGAATCGTCCCCAGAATAGAGTTCATCCCGTTCGACATTTTTCATTCGCCTCCCCAGGAAAATAAAAATTTTTACCCTCAGAATTTAACAAGGGAATCGGTTTCTCTTACAAGAGGAAGGAGTGTCCTGTCAAGGGATTCCTCCTCCTCACTGAGTGTTGCCTCAAAGATGAACCAGTGCTCGATATACTCTAAAGAGCCCCCCGTCGCAGGAAGGAGCGTGAGCGGACCAAGCGTCTCGAGCTCAAGCATCTCCCCATTGGTAAATGTCTCCACATTGCACCCCATGTCGGGATATGTCGCCTGCGCCTGAAATGAAAACCGCTTGAGAAACAGACAACTATTCAGGTTGTAAGCCACCCATCCAAGAGTGCAGGACATGCCCGTTTTCTGACTTGAGACATCGCCCGCCATCTGACGGAGAATTATATACTTCTTTCCCCACGTCCATCGCTCATCACTCATGTCCGTATAAGACCACAGCACAAGCGCACGCGCCGGCAGAAGGAACTGTGGATGGGAACCATACGTTTCCTGAGGGAAAATGGCATACCCACCCGGCGCCATCACACTGATACACCAGGGAGCCAGCCGGATTTCCCACAGATTGCGGTTGGTGAGTCTGTGAAGAACCCTGACATGATTCCCCGGCTCCTCAAGAGAGATTTCGATTTCCTTTTCAATGCCCGTGCAAACCTCAAGCGGTTGTGAGAGTTTAAGGACGTTTTTCTCCCAGGTGAACCTTACAAAGCGGTTATCGGGCTGATAAGAGCGAGGCATGGATTCCGGCGCATACCACAGTCGGTGACCACCGTATGCACGCCATGCACTTCCCCCTGTCTTGCCCATCTCCTCCGGGAATTCCTTGAAGAGGTTCGTCCCGCCGACAAAACCGAAGCGGATAATTCTCGGTCCCACGTCCGTTGTGGCAATGAGTTCAATCCTGCCATTCTCCAGCCGGATGCAGTTCTTCCAACCACCATAACTTATCTTTTCCATATAACCCTCACCTCATCCCGTATTGCAAGAAGCCCCTTCATGACATCATGGCAATTGCCCATTTCGGCTTTCGTGCCAAAGATGTCATGCAACCTTCGATACAGGGCATAAAGTCGATTATAAATCGAACTGTGTCTTTTATCCGGGACGAATTTCTCGTCTCGCACGGCGGTCATTTTTTGCACTGCCTCGTCAAAGCGGTCATAGCCACCCGCCTTTTTCCCGGCGGACACCACAGCGGCAATAGCCGCGCCAAGGGCGCAGGTCTGCTCACTCCGTGTAACCTCCATCGTCCTGCAAAGCACATCGGCATAAATCTGCATGACAAGCGGATTCTTCACGGCGATGCCTCCGCAGTTAATCACACGTTCAACCTTTAGACCGTATTCCTCAAGACGTTCAATGATGCGCCGCGCCCCGAAGGCGGTTGACTCAATCAAGGCGCGATAGATTTCAGCCGGTGTTGTGGCAAGGGTCATACCGATAAGGAGACCCGTCAAACGCTGGTCAACAAGGATGGTGCGGTTGCCATTGTGCCAGTCCAGTCCGAGAAGACCGGTTTCGCCGGGCTTGAGAATCGCCGCCTGTTCAGTGAGTCTTTCATGTCCGCCCGACGTCTCGCCTCCCGGATTAATAGACTGGACAAACCAGTTGAAGATGTCTCCCACGGCTGACTGCCCCGCCTCAAGTCCATAACACCCGGGCAGGATGGATTCCGGCACAATGCCGCAGAGTCCGGGTATATCCGTCATCTCACGCTCCAGCGGGGAAACCATCATATCGCAGGTGGAGGTGCCGATTATTTTCACAAGCACCTTAGGCGCAATACCGCTCCCAACTGCACCAAGATGAGCATCAATTGCACCGGTGGCGACAGGAATGCCTGCCCGAAGACCGAATTTCCCCGCCCAGCGCTCAGTCAATGCCCCCGCCGCACCGGAAATAGTATGCGCCACGGAGGGAAGTGTCCGCCTCACCCTGACAAGACGTTCATCCAGCGCCCTGAGGAATTCCTCATCCGGATATCCCCCCCACGAGTGATGAAACATCCCTTTATGACCGGCGGCACAAATCCCGCGCCGCATCTTATCGGGTCTCTCCGTCCCCGTGAGAACGGCGGGAATCCAATCAGAAATCTCCACCCATGTGTGGATTGCATCAGACACCTCTGGATTCGTGCGGATGCAATGAAGCAACTTTGACCAGAACCATTCGGCTGAATAAACCCCGCCGCACTTGGAAAGGTAATTTGGTCGTATGCGTGAGGCAAGGTTAGTGATTTCTACCGCCTCAGCATGGGCTGTATGGTCTTTCCAGAGCCACGCCATGGCGTCCGGATTTTTGCTGAACTCCTCACGCATGGCAAGAGGAATCCCTTCCCTGTCCACCGGCATGGGCGTACTGCCAGTCGTATCCACACCGATGGCTATTACATCATGCGGGTAGAAATCCGTGCGCAATGATGCCTCATGCAGAGCATCCCTAACACACTCCGCCATCCCATCAAGATAATCCTGAGGATGCTGGCGCGCAAGGTGTGGCTGTTGTGAATCACACACAACACCACCCTGTCCATGTGCATACTGCCAGACAGCCGTGGCAACCTCCTCACCATCTGCCACATTAACGATCAGCGCCCGCACAGAGTTCGTGCCAAAATCCAGACCGATTGTGTATTCTGCCATTCTGTCGAGCCTCCACCTACATTGCTTCAAAAATTTACATCCATTCCTGTAATATTTGAATTATTCATTCGTCAAGCATGGCTTTTCAAAATTTTTGGAACGCTCAAAGATTATCGAGTTTTGGGGTTTTCGAGCCAGGGATGTCCTGACTGATATGATTCAAGGTGTTTTTTTATGATGTCTGCAAGGTTTTTTGCTCGTTCCGAGTCAACAATCCTGAGAGCCTTTTGCTCCGTCTCAATCGCCTCGGAAAAACGTCCCGCGGCGGCGTATGCGGCTGCAAGCGTATCAAGATGCACCGGATTTCTGAAATTCTCATTCCTGCATACCTCTTCAGCCAGTTTCACCGCCTCAGCACCGTTCCGGAACTTCTTGTCCTCAATCGTTGACAATTCCCACGCAAGGGCAATTTTCACATCGAACCATCGCGGCTGTATGACTATGGCTTTATGATAGTGCTCAATGGATTCGCCAAACCGGCAAAGGGAATAATAAATCTCTCCAAGCCTCTGATGCGGTCTGGCAAAGAAAGGGCTCATTTTAACTACCATTTTATAATGCTTCAGGGCTTCCTCTTTCCGACCCAGCTCGAGATAGTTATTTCCGAGATAAAAATGGGGTGCTGGCGAATCAGGGGCAACTATAACGGCTTTTAAAAAATACCTCAGGGCTTCCTCTTTTCGCCCCAATCCGTATAGGGTGTTGCCAAGATTACTAAGATTCAATTCGTATCCAGGATTACGTTCGACCGCTTTCTGAAAATATCCAAGCGCTTCTTCCGCCTTTCCCTGTTTCAATAACGCAACCCCCATGTCATTATAAGCCACATCATCATCAGGGTTCAGACTGATGGACTTCCTGTAAAGGGCGATGGCTTCCTCTATTTTTCCCCTGTCGAAAAGACTTTTACCCAGATTATTGAGAGCCAGCCAGCAAGTGGGATTTTTATGAAGTGTGTCTTCCCAGAGGACATCAGAATTTCTGTAAATTTGACTCTTATTGTAAGTCATCCAGAAAAGCGCTACTGAAATGATAACCGCCGCAACTCGTCCAATTCTTTTTATCCCTTTCCACGACTTTGAACAATAATACGCAATGCCCCCGACTACCATGGCAATCAGACCGGGCAGTGCGGTATATTGCCAGTGGTCTGCCACGAGGGAATACTTCATGAAATAAATATTCAAAAAACCAAGTATGGGCAAGAGTGTTATCAGATAATATCCGAATCCGAAAAGAAGGGCGCGTCCCCATGACACCCTTTTCAACCAGAAAACAAAAACACAAAACACAATCAATGCCAATGGAATATAGGACAGGAGCGAAGTCGCACAAATCTCCCAGCGGGGATAGACAAAACTCAGATTCACGGGAAGAATTGCCTTGAACAAATAAAACCATACGGCGCGTCCCGCAATCGCCAGCCGCGAGGCAAAGCCGTCGTTGCGCACAATCCCCTCCCCGATGGCACGATTGTATTGAAACCATATGGTGGCAAGCCCCAAAATAACCGACAGGACAAAATAGGGCGCAACTCTTCTGAAATCCTTCAATGACACCCTTCTATTCATCCATCACAGACATCCAAGCAGGACGAACGGCAGCATGATGACCGATGTCTTGCTCAAAATCGCGAGCAGAAAGAAGAAAAGCGAAAGCATGTAAAGTCCGGGTTTCCCACTTTTTGCCAATTTCAGAAACAGAAACAGAGACAGCATGAAAAAAACTAAAGGGAGAGTGTTCTTCCTTTCAGTTATCCATGCGACCGACTCCACACATACCGGGTGAATCCCGAAGAGAAGCGCCGCAGACCAGGCGCCGGGAATGTTCAATTCACGCAGAACAAGCCATATCAGGATTGTGCTAAGGCAATGGAGAACGATATTGACGACATGATAGCCGGCGGGGTTCATGCCCCACAGACGCCATTCAAACCAGAGCGTGGTTGAAGTCAGGGGGAAATAATCGGGCGGCTCTGTCGAGAACCAGAGGCGGAAAAGCCCATTGGACGCCTTGATTAATGGATTCTCTGTAAGGAAGGTGTCATCATCCCAGATAAAACCCGCCTTTATTGCGGGAATATACGCCAAAAAAATGATAATCACGAACAGGCAGGCAAGACAGAAATCGCGCCAGTTTTTTGCAATACTGGTTGTCTTCACAGGCGAAATAGAGTCGCTCTTTTTGCCTCTGACAGTCTTCGTCTTGCTTTTAATTGCCATATTCTAAAACCGTTCGAAATGGCATATCTCAAGGGAGAATTTTAAACACTTGCTGTTCCTCTTCAATACTTGCCTTTTCCACCTGAGCACGCTCAATTACCGTTATCAAAAAATATACAGACGGCAATGACTGAATCTCGGGTAACGCTTTCATGAGATATCAGGTTTCTTTTAATATTCCAGCGCTCCGGGCTTTTTCCCTCTGAAAGAAACCACCCATTCATTCAAACACCTAAAAGCAGAGAGAAAATCCCCAGTATTTCGGTGCCCTATATCAGTGTCTTCGGACAATTTCTTTGACGCGCATGAGGCGAGTCAGATTGGAGCGCTCAATCTCATTCATGCGCATGACGATGTCGTGGATTGTTTCCTCAATGGTCGGGATAAGAACGTATTCAAGGGCATTGACGCGCCTCCTTGTGGATTCAATCTCCGTGGCGAGGACTTCAAGACTGCTTCTCTTTTCTGCAAGCCCGAGCAGTTTCGGCAGAACCTTCTTATAAAGCGCTATGGCAAGGTCGAGGTCGGCGCTCGTTGTCAGATAACCATATTGTCCCGTGCTGACCTCTCCCTCTATCTCCATTTTCGGGACACGAACGTTCACGATGTTCTCCCATGAGACACTGATGGTGAGCCGACGTTCAGCACTCATCATGAGTGCCTCCCGCAGGTCAATCGGTGTCATGGTTGCGCGGGCAAACAGAAAATGTTTGTGCGCTCCAAGAATGAGTTCCTCCACCTCCTGGTGAAGCGCCTTATATCCCTTTATCATCCTGAGGAAGTGCCGCATAAGCTCATCCAGCTTGTCTTTAAGCAACTTGTGTCCTCGAACGGCAACACCCAGCCGCCGCCTCAGATTCATGAGCTCCATTCTTGTTGCGCTGACTTCAATCTTCATATCGGGTTCCCAGATTTCAGATAATTACCTTTTGGGGAGATATTTGTCTATGTATTTATCATTGATGCGTTTCAGCTCGGCACGCGGTAGCAAGGTCAGCAGTTGCCACCCGATTTCAAGCGTCTTTTCGATGGGACGGTCTTCATACTCGCCCTGGTTTACGAACTCCGTTTCAAAACGGTCTGCAAAATTGAGGAACTGCTTGTCCACCGGCGACAGGGCTGCCTCACCGAGGATGGTCGCAAGTTCCTGCGCCTCCTTGCCACGGGCATAGGAGGCAAAAATCTGGTTTGCCCAGTCCGGGTGGTCATCGCGCGTCCTCCCATCCCCTATGCCCTTGTCACGAAGACGCGAGAGGGATGGAAGGACGTCAATCGGTGGATAGATACCCTTGCGGTGCAGACTGCGGCTGACAATAATCTGCCCCTCCGTGATGTAACCGGTCAAATCAGGGATTGGATGCGTCTTATCATCCTCAGGCATGGTGAGAATGGGGATTTGCGTGATGGAGCCCTTACAGCCGCGGATGCGTCCCGCACGTTCATAAATGGTGGATAAGTCTGTATATAGATAACCCGGATAGCCACGGCGACCGGGGATTTCCTTGCGTGCGGCGGAGACCTCCCGCAACGCCTCACAGTAATTCGTCATGTCTGTCAGGATAACAAGGACGTGCATATCTTGTTCAAAGGCAAGATATTCAGCGGCTGTAAGGGCAAGGCGTGGAGTGGCAATGCGCTCAATGGCTGGGTCGTTTGCCAGATTGATGAACAAAACGGCGCGCTCAATTGCTCCTGTCTTCTGAAAATCAGAAATGAAGAAGTGCGCCTCTTCAAAGGTGATACCCATGGCGCCAAAGACAACGGCGAACTTCTCCTGACTCCCAAGAACCCGGGCATGGCGGGCAATCTGGGCGGCAATTCGGGAGTGTGGCAGACCGGCGCCTGAAAAGATGGGCAACTTCTGTCCCCGAACAAGTGTGTTCAGTCCATCAATCGTGGAAAAACCTGTCTGGATGAACTCGGACGGATAGTCACGCGCATAAGGGTTTATAGGGTTGCCGTTTATGTTCAGTCTTTTATCGGGGATGATGGAGGGTCCATCGTCAATGGGACGTCCCAGACCATCAAAGATTCTGCCGAGGATATCAGGCGAGACACCCAGCTCAATCCCGCGTCCAAGAAAACGGATGGAGGAGCCCTTTACGCTCACGCCGGTGGTGCCGCCAAAACTCTGAACAAGTGCCTTGTCCTCATTGACCTCCAGAACCCTTCCAAGTCGACGCTCGCCCGATGGGAGCTCAATCTCACCCAGCTCCTCATATTTCACACCCTGAACATCCTCCACAAGCATCAGAGGCCCGACGACTTCAGTTATGGTGAGGTATTTCTTGATGGTCACAGTTTCCCAACCTCCTCCTTGACTTTCTGAGAAAGGGCATCAATCTTCTCAAGACTGTCCTCGGCAGTGTATTTTGCCTTAGCGATTTCCTCCCTCACAGGATGGCTGATGATTTTCTCCAGTTCAACGCCGCGCCCAAGCGCCTCCATGAATGCATCATTGGCACTCAATATCAAACTCAGGAGCTTTTGCTGTTTCTTGAATGAGGCATATGTGTCAATCGGGTCAAAGGCAATCTGATGGAGGAAGTCTTCACGTATTGATTTCGCAGATTCAAGAAGGAGCTGGTCATGCATGGATAATGTGTCGCGTCCCACGAGCCTGACAATCTCTTCCAGCTCCGCCTCCTTCTCTAAAATCTCCATTGCGCTGTTCCGAACACCAAGCCAGTCCACACCCGTCACCTTGTTGAAATATTCCCTCAATGCCTCAAGATAGAGGGAATAACTCAGGAGCCAGTTGATTGCGGGAAAATGGCGGCGGTATGCAAGCTTGCTATCCAGACCCCAGAAAACCTTCACCACCTTGAGCGTTGCCTGCACAACGGGGTCAGATAGGTCACCTCCCGGAGGGGAAACGGCGCCAATGATGGTAAGTGACCCCTCACACCCGTCCGGTCCAAGGCAGATAACACGCCCCGCCCGCTCATAAAATTCCGCCGCTCTGGTCGGGAGATAGGCGGGATAACCCTCCTCACCCGGCATCTCCTCCAGACGACCGGAGATTTCGCGGAGCGCCTCAGCCCAGCGAGAGGTGGAATCCGCCATGACTGCCACGCTGTATCCCATGTCCCGGAAATATTCCGCAATTGTGATGCCCGTATAAATGGACGCCTCGCGCGCCGCCACTGGCATATTGGACGTGTTGGCAACAAGGACTGTGCGCTTCATGAGCGGTTCGCCACTCTTGGGGTCTTTTAACGCGGGAAACTCAAGAAGGACATCGGTCATCTCATTTCCACGCTCACCACAGCCGATATAAACAACGATGTCAGCATCTGCCCATTTTGCCAGCTGATGCTGAACGACTGTCTTGCCACTGCCGAAAGGACCGGGGATGCTTGCAGTGCCACCTTTTGCGACAGGGAAAAAGGTATCAATCACGCGCTGTCCTGTTGAAAGAAGCTGATTGGGGGCAAGACGTCTCTGATATGGTCTCCCCTTGCGCACAGGCCATCTCTGGAGCATGCGGATATCATTAATTTTCCCATCCTTATCCTTCACATGCGCAATCGTCTCCTCAATGGTGAAACTTCCGGAGGAAATGTCGATAATCTCGCCTTCAACTCCGGGTGGGAGAAGAATGCGGTGCTCTACGAGTGTGGTTTCACGGACACGACCAAGGAGAAAACCAGCAGAAACGCTTTCACCCTGGCGTGCAGTCGCCTCAAATTCCCATTTCCGTGTGCGGTCAAGGGCGGGAATGTTCACGCCGCGCGTTATCAGATTACCCGTTTCCGCCATCACCTTGTCAAGGGGACGCTGAATCCCGTCAAAGATGGATTCAATAAGTCCGGGACCCAGTTCCACATTCAGCGGCTGATTTGTTGAGATGACACGCTCGCCCGGTCCGATGCCCGCCGTGTCCTCATATACCTGAATTGAGGCACGGTCGCCGCGGAGCTCAATAATTTCCCCAACAAGCCCCATCTCCCCCACACGCACCACATCATACATCTTAGCCCCCTGCATCCCTTTCGCCACAACAAGGGGTCCGGAAACTCTTACAATTTCACCTCTAAGTTCTTCCATTAAACGACCACCTGAATTAATCGATTATTTTATGCCTTATCCATGATATTGGAAATGCCGACTGCCTTTTCCACGATGCGTGAAATTTCCTCAAGCCCCATCTTTTTCCGTGAACGGCAGCTCGGGACTTTCATCAGGAGCATCTTCTTCATTGCGGGTCTTAATTCCTCACCAAGCATGTCGGCAACTTCATCCGTCAGAAACACGACGGCATATCTCTTTGGACCGATTTCCTTAAGGGCTGAAAATGCCGTCTCACGGTTCTCAGCGATATAACAATCCATCCCCAGTGAGCCAAATCCTAAAACCGTATCATGGTCAGCCACAAGAGCGAGTTGTTCAGACATGATATGTCATCACCCTCTTTCGCAAGTCTTCCAGAGGAAGCCCATTCTTTTTGGCAACCATTATCAGCCGTATGAGAGCCACCTCATATAATCGTGTCACCATATAGGCGATTATCGGCTCAGGACCAAACGTGATATATCGTGCAGGTGTGAGTTGTTCCATAAGAAGGCGCGTCTTTTCTACCTCTAACATGGTGAGTGTTCCTTCAGACTGATATTCCTCAAGCGATTTGACAACCATATTGCTATAAGGCGTGTGTTCAAAAATCCGCCCAAGCTCGCGAATGCTGGTCTCCCACGTGTTTTTAAAAAATGAAATAGGCAGTTCCCCACCGGCAATGAAAAATTGGTCGAACTGTTCCTTTGAACGCCCTGAGATGCGGATGCGGACAAAGGTGTCAACATTCGCAGTATCAATCAGATGGCGAAAATAGTCGACCAGGACGGGACGTTTTGCCGCCTCCGCCCCGGCAAGCTGTGCAAGGGTCAGGGCGCGGTCAAGTATGGCGTCAATTATTCGCAAGCTTGGAGACTTCTTCCATGCCTCCCTTACCTCCACGCAGGCTTCAACAATCCAGGCGGGGAGGTCTGCTGCGCCTTCTCCTTTTATAACCTGACGTAGTAAGTTTAAGTCAAAACGCCCAAGGGTATAAAAAGAATCCGGCTCCGGCGCTCCCCCAAGTTCGGATTTAAAGAGCATCTTCAAATTCTGTATATCAAACTGAAAAACAAAGAGGTCGGTCAGTTCCGGGTCGGGAGAGATGGAATCAATAAGACTTATGAGGTTGCGAGTCTCAAGTGAAAGCATTCGCTCAAAATCGAGCGTCTCCTCGGTCTCCACAACCTTCTCGCCATAAACGGTGTCACGGAGTTCACTAAACACGTCCTTCAATGTGTCCGCCTCAACAAGGTCGCGGATGATATCACGGTCAAGGAGACGATTTTCAAGGGCACGGACACGACCCACCGCATATAGATGCCGGTCTCCTGCCCTGCTTCGCATTATGTCGGGTAATCGTGTCATCCTTCATTCCCGCAGTTCATGCATAGTCACAACATAGAAATAATCACCACGGAGCCACAGAGAACATAGAGTTTCTTCCTGAAATTTTAAAAATTCTCTGTGTCCGCCTGAGGCGGACTGTGGTGAAATGGTTTTCATATTGTCAGCGACCTTCAATATCCGGAAAGAGAATCTTTGCAACATCCTGCTCCAGACGCTGTCGATTCTCTCGTATAAGATGAACATAAGTGCAGTCTATTTCTATCTTCTTTGTCCGGACGATAAAACCTCCACCAATGAGTTCTTTCAGCGGGACAACCTTGCAGAACATGGTAAATGCCTCACCCCACAATGTGGAAAGGAGACGGGTATATTTGTCTGCATCTGATTCAAATACAAGAATCTCACAGTGCGTGTCAGGGCGAAAATCTCCAATTATATTCTGAACCAACGCCCTGTGGCTTTCTGCCCGGAGATTTTCGACCTCTTCCGTCGCCTTCTGGAAAACCTCATCCATGAGGTTGCAACGGGACTGCAGGACTTTCTTGCGCATCTCAAGATTTGCAATTGCAATCTTCCTCTGTCTCTCACTTTTAAAACCCTCAGCGGCTTCATTAATGAGTCTGGATTTCTCCTCCTCGGCGCTCTTTTTCCCCGCATTGAGAATCTCATCCGCCTCCTTACGTGCGGAAGAGAGAATCCTCTCCGCCTCATCTTTGCTTTCTGAGAAAATCTTGTCGATAATCTTCTGCAGAGCCATCTTTGCCAAACCTCATCCAATCTTCATGGGGAGAATGATTAAAAGTGCCGCCACAAGGGCAATAACTGCATAGGTCTCCACAAATGCCGGAAGAATGAGTGCCTTTCCTGTCTGCTCGGGCTTCTTCGCTACAACCCCGATAGCCGCCGCCGCCACCTTACCCTGATAAATTGCAGACCCATATTCCACAAGCCCCGCACTGAAACCGATAAATAACAGATTCAATCCCTGATGAATGGTCGGCATGTGAATATTTTTAACATCCAGCATATTTAACTTCACGACTGTAATTATAAAGAAAATAACAAAGCTGTAAATACCCTGAGTCCCCGGTATGGCGATAAAGGGTATCAGTCTCCCGAATTTATTGGGGTCTTCTGTCAACACCCCAGAGGCGGTCATGCCTGCAATCCCGACTCCCATACTTGAGCCGGTTGCCCCTAAGCCAAGCGCCAGACCCGCTCCCAACAAACCCAGAGCAAGACCGAGTGTTGAACCGCCTGCTGCCATAACCGCACGAGCAACCTCGTCTCCCATATCACTACCTCCTTCCTTAATTACTCTAACTGTACCATTACTAATCCTTCCGAATCTCCACAAATGTATTCCTCAACCCAAAGGGCTCAAATCTATATCCCCCGCTTGTGTAAAACTTGGGAAAAAATTCCACGAACTGGAGACGTGTCGTATGTATGAATGCCCCGAGGACGTTAATAAACAGAAAGATAAAATGTGCAACAACAAGGATGATTATGGTTAAAAGCCATCCAATGTAAGGAATTGCAAAGAGGAAAAAGGCGATTATATTTATCACATTAGCCATAATCCCTGAGGCAAGACCCAGCGCAAAAAGACGGCAATAGGAGAGAATATCGGAAAGAAATCCCGTTACGGTGCCATACACCGTCCAGAGTCCGATGCCAAGCCGGAGCAAGATATTCTTTTTATCACGTCCGGCGAAAAGTATGATAAGTGCAATACCTGTGACTGAGATGGTCACCCCAATAGGCGGGCGGTATATCCCCACCGGCACACCCACCGCAAATAAAAGCCACGCAAATGGGTCAAATAAGGCGTCCAAGAAACGCCGTCTCAAAAGAAGGTCAAAAAACTTTAATAGCACACCCCAGAACAGCTGAACATATCCAACCCCAAGCGCCGCTAAAAGAAAATACATGATGTGCTTCCCAAGCGGGTAAATGAACTGCAATTTCAACAAAACCTGCTTCAACCAGAGATGCGAGGAAGGCAATGGCTTATCAGAGGTGTCAGTGAAGAGATTGCCAAGCCAGCTGCCGGTTATGGCGCCAAAGATTATGGCAGAAATCGCTGAAATAAAAAGCATGGTCAAAAATTTTTTCACACCCGGCGCCAGCTTTAACTTCCACATCATCCAGCCGGTCAAAAGCGCTAAGGCAATACCATATCCTGCATCACCGAGGCAAAATCCAAATCCGATAAAAAAGAACACCGCCATGCTTAGAGTCGGGTCGGGTTCACCATAATTGGGATTCCCGTAAATCCCGAGCACTGATTCGTATGGTCTGACAAGGGGGGGATTTTTCAGGATGATAGGGACATCTTCACCCTCCTTTGGTTCGTAAGTGCTGACATCCACCTCCCGGGCAACCTCCCTGAGCGCCTTTTCAACGCTGGCAATCCTTTTCTCAGGAATCCAGCCCTTAATAAGAAACGTGGCGCGCGTCTCGCCACAGAATTCCTGCGCCTTCTTTCGGAGAAGGGCATTATCCAGATTATTAGCCACAACCTTGAGGCGCAGTATTTTATCCCGCATGTCTCTTAAGTGTTCTTCAATCTTCCGGGTTTCCTCAAGAATGGCGGCAATCTTCTTATCAAGCTCCGCAATGAGCTGCACAGGAGTCATGTCCACACAGGGCAACACCGCCGGATGGACATCGAAATCCTGAATGATTTTATCCGCAATCGCCTGAGAGTCCCTGTGATACATGACGATAATGTATTTATTCTTCTTCGACTCACTGACCTTAGCAGTCCAGAGTTCGTCGATTGCCTCCGCCGCCGCCTTCTGGAATGGCTCAACACTGGTCACCGCAACTGAAAGGGCGCGGATGATGACATGATTGGTTCGGCAGAAATAACTCAAAGGGACTGGCATATCAGCCCAGGGAAGGAGATTTTCGCGACGGGTGAGATGGGTCAAACGCTTTGCATGAAGATTTTTAACCTGCCCCTCAATATTATTAAGTTCCAAAATAAACTCTTCAAAATTAAACTCACTCAAGATTTTTTCCGCCTCTTCAGCCGTCACATTGTCCGGTCCCTTTTTCAGCAATTCATAACCGGTGCGTTCCGGTATATAATTGTTCAGGAAGCGGATAGAGGAAACAACGGATTCATAGGCTTTTTCAATATGTCGCCTCTCCGGGATATTCTGCCGTTTTATACGACCCCAGTCAAAGGCATCCTCTTCAGCACGCCCCGACTCACCCCCAAGGAAGATATCCACAATCTGAACAACGCCGAGACTCTGAAGAGTGGCAAGTATGGACTCGCGGTGCTCCAGAGGGGCAATGACAAACATCTTTTTGATTTTCTCTACAGTCATTTTTCAGTTATCGATGGATTTATAAGTGATTGCACAATGAACGACACGGCAGAGGGAACATTTTTCTGCCCCAATGCTATAAGCGATTGAATCTCCTCATTTGTCCGCTGGTGTATGCTATCAATCTCTGCCGATGTTTCTTCCTCAATCAGTTTCTTCCGCTCAGCAATAATCTTCCCGGCTTCCTTGCGGGCGGATTCAAGCATCTCCTTCACCTTCTGATGCACCTCAGAGAGGAGACGCTCCTTCTCCTTTTGCGCATTCTCAATAGTGGACTTTGCCCCATCCTCCGCGCCCAGAACCCGTTCAATCTTTTCCTTTATGTCCTCCACACAATCACCCATTCAACCACAAAATAATTTCTCCAAACAAATAGAAAAAACAGCTATTTTAAAACAGAAACAAGGAAAAGGTCTTTTTGGCAAAAGTAAAGAAAAAAATACCCTCACATGACAATGTATATTTTCGCAAAAGAACCCATCTCGTTCAAAAGAATCTGCAATTTCGTAAAAAAATTGTGGACAAGTCCCAGATTTCTCATGAAGGTTCTTTTGTTTTTACATTTCACCGCAGACTCTTTGCAAGTTGCTTTTTTGTCAACTGGCATCTTCGACATCTTTAAGGGAGCGTGACTCTCATGAGCAGTGGAAAAACCAAACAAGAGCCGGAGGAGCGTCAGAAACCGGCGGCGGAGGGAAAATCTCAGGAGAAAGAATCTCAACCATCCCAACCGCAGGAAAATCTTTATAAAAGGGAATTGGAACGTTACCGCGCCCACCTCCAGCGAGGATTTGAGCCGGCTTATAAAATCTACGGATTCACCCTGTTTCACTCACTTCTTCCCGAGGAAAAGATGGAAATCTTCCAGCAACTCGGTTTTGAGCCTAAAAATCCTGAGGATTTCTTTAACCTGGGGTGCATCGCCGCCAAAAAGGAGGATTATGCCAAGGCATGTGAGCATTTCCGGAAAACAATTGAGCTGGCTGAAGACTTTGAACAGGCGTATTACAACCTTGCCATCTGCCTCGAACATCTGGATATGCTAAAGGATGCTATCGAGAATTGGCAAATCTATTACACATTCCTTAATGAGGATTCCTCCGAGGCGCTCATGATAACCAAACATATTGAAGAATTAAAGGAGTCCACACCGGTCAAGGGCTCAAAAAAATAACACCCGTTTCGACAAGGCTCTATGACATGGATTAATATAAATTGGCAGGGATTATAACCGGATGTTGATGCCGTTCTCAATTAAAGGTCCTGTGCCCGTTCACATGTGCCTTGATACCTGTTGGTCTGGTTGATGATATGAGAATATGGAAACAAAAAACATATCATCCATGCCGGGGCTTCTCTCTCCTTCTCCTGATGGTCACGCTCTGGTGGGTTAATGCACTAAATCTGTGTGCAAATAATCTCTCAAGTCTGACATGGCAATCCCTGCCCGATTCATTCCTCCTCACCATTACAACAGACACATCCATTCGCTACACCGTGGTCGACCGCCTGGATAAGGATGGCTGTTTTTTCATTGATATACTCAATATCGCCCAAACCTACGAAAACCGCTCCTATCAGCCTGAAGACCCCAGAATAAACAAGATTGATATCCAGTCCAATCCTGAAGCAAAGACTATTCGTCTTACATTCTTCCCCAAACCGGGGACCCGATGGTCTGTGGAGCCCGGTGAAAGACCTATAAACCTCAAGGTTCAGCTGAGGCAGGAAAAGCCAGTTCCCGACACCAGATTGGAAATAAAATCGCCGGTCGCCACCCCGAACACGAACACTATTGCAACACCTGTTATCCTATCAGGTACGCCAGCCACTCCCCCGCCTGCACCACCCACGTCACCTGCTCCGCCGGCAAGGACAGAATCCGAGTTGAAAGGGCGAAAACTTGTGATTATAGATCCCGGTCACGGAGGATATAACAAAGGCGCCCGGTGCGCCAGAAAAATAAATGGGACTTACTACTATGAAAAAGACCTTGTTCTAAATATTGCCCAAAAACTCCAGTTCCTGATAGAAAAAAGTCCAAACCTGACCGCCGTCATGACACGCGAGAAGGATGAGTATGTTTCACTTATTGACAGGGTGGATATTGCCCAGAAGAAGGAAGGAGCCCTCTTTATCAGCATTCACTTGAACGATGCGCCTCAATCTTCCACAGCAAGGGGGATTGAGATATATCACTGGGCTGAAACGGGCGCCAATGATGCGGCACTAAGATATCTGGAAAAACTTGAAAACGACCAGGACCTCCCAAAAGTGTCCGATGCACAGGACCAGCATCTGAAACAAATTCTCAAAGGTATGTTAAAAGATGCCTTAGAGGAGGAAAAGATTTCAAGCGAACGCGTATGCGAAGCCATGTGGCAGTCGTTTCAAACCAACCCCTATTTCCGAACGTACCATCGCACACCTCCCATCAAGTCGGCACACTTCACGGTCCTTGCCAACTATGCCATGCCCGCAATCTTAATTGAGGTGGGATTCCTTTCCAATACGAAAGAGGCACAATACCTTGTAACCGAGTCCTTTCAGTGGACAACCGCCCGACTCATTCATAATGGAATACAGAATTATTTTGCCCGGGAAAACCCTGAGTTTAAACCGGTATTTTTGAAGTAATGAAACATGAAACCGAAAAAGTCAAACGGGAAGAAAAAAGGGGTAATCAGCCGTCACAAGGCAAGAGAGCTCGCACTCCAGCTCCTTTACGCAGTTGAGATTACGGGGAATTCTCTGCAGGAAATTAAAAAAGGGTATAAACATCTCGAAACTGACCCTGAATTTGCTCCCAAGATTGCCATGAATGAATTTACTCTGAAACTTCTCAATATCGTCCTGACCCACAAAGATGAGCAAGATGAGTTGCTAAAACGGGTCATCATGCACTGGCGGCTTGAGAGACTTACCTGCATTGAAAGGAATTTACTTCGCCTTGCCACTGCCGAAATATTACATTTCGAGGACATCCCACCCAAGGTAACCATCAACGAATATATCGAAATTGCAAAAGATTATGGCGATAATGAATCACCCTCATTCATCAATGGCATCCTTGACAGGGTGGCGCGGGAAAGCCGGAAATTATTGAATAATTGAATTAATTACTGGTGCGGGCAGGGGGACTTGAACCCCCATGGGTTTCCCCAATGGCTCCTAAGGCCATCGCGTCTGCCATTCCGCCACACCCGCACTTATTCAACGCAAAAACCCCCTTCCTCCCGGGGAAATACAATTTTTTTCAATCCACAACCCAAATATCAAATTAAATAAAATTTTCACTGATTTTCAATGTGTCAATATTTTTTTTCTTGAAATTGTAACCCTTTCAAATCTATTATCTTAGGTCAAAATAGAGAAATACTGACAATAAATAAATTTCTCATCTTGTTAAATAATGAAAAGTTTGGTAATTGGAAACTTTTGCCTTTCACATGGGTAAATGCGGAATGAAATAGAGGCACCTGACTATGAACTTCCTCCACCCGATATTTCTTGAATTCTCGCACCAGGTGGGCTCCCGTATTGACATTGGGCGCCTGTTGCCGGTTGACCCGGATAAGGAGGACCCCGAATTGCTCCTTGAGATGTTTTCGGAGCCACCACGATACGCCGAGCGCATCGCCCCTGTGAGCACGCGCATCGGGCAGGAACTCATCCGGGGGAAAAACTGGACAGAACTCATGGTCAAATGCTACCGCATTTACACCCGCATCTTATCCCATATCACCGCTTATGTGTCCCAGACCCTGGAAGACTCCTTCCTTGAAAAAGGCATGGTGCCGCTCCTTGCAATCGGCATCGACCCCGACACCCTTCACCGCATCATAGAACTTGATTATGAACTCAACGAAAACACGTATGGAAAACTGATGGAACTTTACTCTACCGGTGTCATTGCCCCATGTGTCACCACACCTTTTCATTCAATCCTCCCCATGCTGAAGCATGAGTTTGACATCCGACTTCTTACACGCATCGGATTCCTCTTTTACTGGCCAATCCTCAAGTCATATTATGAATATATCTGGGATGTACACAAAGAAAAGCCATTTGTCGTAAGCGTCTGGCTCCCCGAAGGTGGTTATAGCGTAAGGGTGCTTGAAATCCTCCATGAGGAATTTGTTGCAAAATGCAAGGAGGACGATATAAAAGACCACCACCTTATCCTCCTTCTGGACAATGCCCAGACAGATGAGAAAGACAACGATATTCTCATGAAGACGTGGAATATTGTCCAGCTACCCATGGACAAAAAGGACTTTGTCTCCGTCATTTTCAAAGACCGCAGTTTTTCCGACTGGGTAACGTGTTCCAATCCATCGGTCAAAAAACTGCTCGACCGCACCATAGCCAAAATGGATTCAGAACTTAATGAGAAGAAGATTGATTACTGCTGGTCTCACTTTGAAAATATCACCTCTTTGACTTATACAGTTAAGGCGGCAAGCAATTTTGAGCAAAAAATCATCAAACTCACAGAGCTGGGCTATCTTCCCGTTTCCCCAGACCTTTTCATCCGAAGAAAACTCACCAAAAAATTCGGTCGCTCCACAAAGGACTCTAATATCATCACGCTGAAGGACAATACTGCCTGGAACGACTGGCATCATGACAATATCTCACTTGGGAGATGGGAGGGAACACTGGATAGCAACGCAGAATATAAACTCGTGGATGAAAATCATCCCTATCTTCGCGTAACACGAAACGGCGACATTGAGGAGCCAGGTCCCCAATGCTGGAAACTTGCCCTTAACCGCGCCATGGACGTCTGCATCAATCAGGTTGTGGGAGACCCTGATAAAATGCAAGGCGGAATGATGGGAATTTTTTGCGGTTTGATTCCCTCAAAGGACAAAAAAATCGTCCGGCGCAACATTGAGAATTTTCTGCTCCATTATGCCCTTTTACACTGGAGGGAGCATTTTCTCCAGCATGATTACACTGAACCTGAACTGACCATTGAAGAAATCGTCAGCGAGCATCTTCTCAAGGGTGTGAAGCATAAATTCAAACCACGGGACTATGCCATTGCCGCCACTGCCGCCCAGGCATACTATTTCTGTCATGACGCACGGAAATCAAGCGCCACGCTCTGGGAAAACTTTGACCAGCGCTCTGTTTTCCAGAATGTGGCGATGCTCGTTCTGGGAATGGTTAATGCCATTTATGTCTATCACTGGAAAAACCTCCCGAAAGAGGCAAGAAAGATTGTCAAGATTATGAAGGAGGAACTGATTCAGTTTGAAACCGCCTATATGAGATACAACTTAGCAGAATTTGGCATCACTGAAGTGGAGTGGAAGGACGCCATCAAAAGCGCGGTTGAGGATTCACCCATGAACGTTGTGGAGCGCGCCACACGCCGCATTGCCGCGCGTCATCTCAGACCTCTCGGATACCGCCACGAGTTCTCCTTTGAAGATGAAAACATTACATCCAGTGTCGGGCACATCTGGAGCGGTGAGGTTATAAATACAAATTACAACTGGGAAAATCGCTTCTTCTGCGGTCTGAAGGAAGAGTAATACCCACGAAATGAATCAACGACCCAATCAATCAATGAATCAATGATTCAATGAATCAATCAATCACTCATTCCATTCGTCACCTTATCGAATATGTGGATGTTCTCTTCCTGAGATGGGTCTTTCGCCTTCTCCCATTTGGAATGTCCATGCGATTCGCCTGTCATGCCTCGCCCATATTATCCTCCATTTTCCCCATCCGCAGGAAAATAATTCTGGAAAATCTGCGAACCGCTTTCCCTGAAGCTGATGAGAAAACTCTCTCTTCCCTCGTGAAGGATACTTACCGGAATTTTTTCCTACTTATTGTGGAATTCATCAAATTTGAACAGAGGGATTTGAATGACCTCATGACTCAGATAACTGTAATTGAGGGGGAGAAATATTTCAATGAGGTAGGAGCTGGTAAAAAACCTTTCCTCGCCCTGACGGCGCACATCGGGAACTGGGAGCTTATGGGCGCATATTTTGCCGCGCGCCACATCTCGCTTTCAGTTCTTGCTAAACCAATTCACAACAACTACATTGACCGCCTTGTGAACAGGATGCGGAAAAAGAAGGGGCTTGATGTAATCTCCACGCAGGATTCACCTATCAGGGATGTGCTGGAGGCACTCAAGGGAGGTCAATGCGTGGCATTTCTTGCCGACCAGGATGCTCGGCGGGCGGGAATCTTTACAGACTTTTTTGGCAAACCGGCATCCACATTTACAGGTCCCGCCCTATTTTCATTTAAGACCGGACTTCCTCTCCTGCCCGTCTTTGACGTTCGCACAGGGATCTCCACACACAAGGTTATCTTTTTCCCACCCATATACCCGTCACAAAGTGAGCCCGAGCGCGAGGAGGCTATACGTGACATAATAGAAAAATACACCCGAATTCTTGAAGATGTTATACGCAAATATCCAGGACAGTATTTCTGGTTTCACCGCAGGTGGAAGACACAACCACGCGAACCACGCAACACCGCATCTTCACCTGCTTAAAACCATTATTGACAACCGACTTTCAAACCGCACAAGTATTCATTTTATGATTGCGGAAATATCAGGTTGAAAACTGGATTTATGGAAAAGGCGATTATATCAGGAAACGAGGCATTCGCGCGCGGGGCATGGGAGGCGGGTGTCAATATTGGGGCGGCATATCCGGGCACGCCAAGCACGGAAATTCTCGAAAATCTGGTGAAATACCCGGACGTATATTGCCAGTGGTCGCCTAATGAAAAGGTAGCGGTGGAGTTTGCCGCTGGCGCCTCCCTCGCAGGGGCGCGCTCCATCGCCTGCATGAAGCACGTCGGGTTGAACGTTGCCGCAGACCCCCTCATGACACTTGCTTACATCGGCGTTAAGGGCGGAATGGCGCTCATTGTGGCTGATGACCCCGGTATGCACTCTTCCCAGAACGAGCAGGACTCGCGTCATTATGCCCGCTTCGCCAAAGTGCCTCTCCTTGAACCATCCGATAGTCAGGAGGCGAAGGAATTTGTCGGACTTGCCTTCAAGATCTCAGAAGAGTTCCGCACGCCAGTCATCGTCAGGTCCACCACCCGCATCTCTCATTCAAAAAGTATAGTTACACTTGGCGAGCGCACGCCTCACAAGGCAGACGGATATGAGAAAAATCCACAGCTGTTCGTCACCGTGCCGGTGAATGCGCGCAGGATGCGCATCGCCCTTGAGGAACGGCTCAAAAAACTCGGCGAGTTCGTCTGCCATCTTGAGCAGAATGTCATAATTGAGGGCTCATCCGACTTGGGAATTATAACCTCTGGCATTGCCTATCAGTATGCGGCGGAGACATTTCCCGAAGCATCTTTCTTGAAACTTGGGATGAGTTTCCCATTTCCCGACGAGTTGATTTTGCGTTTTTCAAAAATGGTGAAGCGTCTCCTTGTGGTCGAGGAGCTTGACAATTTTCTTGAGGAGCACGTGCGGGCGCTGGGTATTTGTGCCGATGGACGCAAATACATCCCGGGCATCGGGGAATTGAATCTTGATATCCTTGAGGAGGCGCGTCGCAGGCTGGAGGGTCACCCCGAGACGGAGAAAAAACCGGTGAAGCCATTGCCGAAGGTGCCGCCACGTCCGCCCGTCTTCTGCCCCGGATGCCCGCACCGCGGCGTCTTTTTTGAAATCTCAAAACTGAACCCTATCGTCATTGGCGACATCGGATGTTACAGCCTTGCGGTCTTCCCACCCCTCTCTGCCATGGACATGATTCTCTGCATGGGTGCTGGAATTTCCAGCGCACACGGGGTGCAGAAGGCGGAGACAGGACAGAAGGTCGTGGGCGTTGTTGGCGATTCCACCTTCTTCCATTCGGGCATCACTGGTCTCCTTGACATCGGTTATAACAAGGGTAAACTCGTGATAT
>Ga0172365_10000763_pt1 | contig 22374 bp, 22 predicted proteins | sample LakKivSesite48cm_FD_114535 | JGI IMG/M metagenome (GOLD analysis project Ga0172365, IMG submission 114535) | Sediment microbial communities from Lake Kivu, Rwanda - Sediment site 48cm | ecosystem: Environmental > Aquatic > Freshwater > Lake > Sediment | place: Rwanda: Western Province, Lake... | reverse complement strand
GTCCCAGTGGCCGGCATATCCCCAGGCCGGGAAGAGCTGGTCGAGCCTCTCCTTCCCGATGCCGAGGCTCTCGCAGCCTCTGACCGTGCCCTCGGAGAGCGCCGACCTGACCCGGCCCTCCCTGCGCGAGATGCCCCTCAGGATGTGCTCCCAGAAGCGGGGGCTGTCGAGGTCGATCTGCATGCCGTCCACTTCCGCGAGGGTCCCGTCCTGCTTCAGGTATCTCAGCCAGGGGACGAGGCCTATGAGGATCTCCCAGTGGTTCAGCCCCTCGTCATTGGCTATCTGGCCGATCTCGAATCCCGCCTCGAACCCCAGCTTCCAGTCGTAGAAGCTCCCTTCCAGTCCCGGGAAGAGGCCTGCGACGCAGTCCATCTGTCCGGACAGCACCTTGCCGCGCTGGAGCACCGCGGGGACGGTCGTGTAGAACCGCGCGTCGTAGCACCGCACCGAGCAACCCTCGGTGCAGGCCTGGAAGCGTTGGCCATACTTGCAGACCCTGCCGGGGTCCAGCCTCGGCTCGTGCGGCCACCCATGAGAGGCGTGCGCCTCCTCCCTGGCGAGCCTTCACACGCTCGCGAAGCGCCCGGGGTCCGCGACATGAATGGGGATGTCCCCGCGGACGGCAACCGCCTTCAGGTTCTTCGAGCCCATCACCGCGCCGAAGCCGCCCTGCCCTGCGGCACTCTCGGTCTCCGTTGCAGCCACGGCGATCCTGCAGAGGCTCTCGCCTGCCGGACCTATGGCAAGGATCCTCCAGCCGGGACCGAGCGACGCCGCGAGGAGCTTCTGCGTGTCGTAGATGCCCATGCCGTGAAGCTCCCGCGCGTCCTCCACACTGCACAGCCCGTTCTCGATCTTCAGGAAGACCGGGGAGCCGGCCCTTCCGGTGATGATCAACCCGTCGAAGCCGGCACGCTTGAGCGAGGGCCCCCAGTGCCCTCCGAACGACGATCTGGTGAACCACTCGTGCGGGTAGCCCTGTGCCGAGATTCCGCAGACGGTAGTCCGTCCCGAGAACGGGGCCGCCGTTCCGGCGAGCGGACCCACGAGGATCATCAGCGGGCTGGCCTCGTCGAATGCGCCGGTTCCGGGAGGTATCTCGTCCCAGGCGATCCTCGCCGCCAGGGCTCTTCCGCCGTACCACTCGGGCAGGTAGTCCGAAGTGTCCTGCCTCTCCACGGTGCGCTTCGTCAGGTCTATCCTGAGGAGACTGCCCGCGTATCCGCCGACCCGCTCTCCGGATGGGGTCGTCAGCATTTCGCACCCCTTCCGGCGTCGGTGCTCTGCTCCGCCTCCGGCATGCCTGTCTCGCCGAAGAGGGGATCGTCCTCGTCGAGGTACCTGATCGCGCCGAATCGACAGGCCTCGACGCAGGCGGGCAGTCCCCCGCACAGGTCGCACCTTGCCGGGCCCCGGCTCTCGCTCCACCAGAACAGCGCATCGTAGGGGCATGCCTCGATGCAGACTCCGCACCTGAGACAGGCCCCTGCATCTGTCTCCCAGGCACCCGTCTTCGTGTTCCTGACGATCGCTCCTGCAGGGCAGGCGATGACGCAGGGCGCCTCGTCGCACTGTCTGCAGCAGGAGGGTCCGTTGGCGCCGCCGAAGATGTCAAGCTCGACGCGAATGGCGGAAGCCCGCCGGTCCTGGTCTCCCGCCCTGTGCAGGGCGCAGACCGCCTCGCAGCTCAGGCAGCCGGTGCACGGAACTGGATTCACGGCGAGCTTCCTCAAGGCATGCTCGGCTCCAGGGTCGGTCGGGGCGCGCACCTCGCGCCGGGCCAATATCCTCCGGGTCGGCCGGGTGTCAAGAACGCGGGCTTCCAGGCAGTGCCTCCGGCTGGAAGCACCGTGATCTGCATCCGGTCGAGCGCCACGCGGGGGGGGAATGGCCCCGATGTACCTCCTGCGCTATACTCGCCAGACAAATCGAGGGGGCATGGCCTCCCCAGAATGTGCAAACCCGATCAACGCAGAGGAGAACAGTGCTCATGAAGAAGACCACGCTGCTGCGCAAGGGCATAATGGAAAGGCGCGCACTGGTGTGCCCGGGCGCCCACGACGCCTTGAGCGCCAAGGTGATCGAGAGGTGCGGCTTCGAGGCCATCCAGGTCTCCGGATACGGCGTCGCCGGCTCCTTCCTCGCGAAGCCCGACGTCGGGCTGGTGCAGATGAAGGACGTCCTGGACACCGCATGGAACATCGCTTCCGCTGTCGAGATCCCCGTGATGATCGATCTCGACACGGGCGGCGGGAACGCGGTCAATGCCGCGTACAACACCGAGAGAACGATAATGATGGGCCTGGCGGGCATGAACATCGAGGACCAGGTCTTCCCCAAGCGCTGTGGACACATGACCGGCAAGGAGGTCATCGGCGCGGAGGAGATGGCGGGCAAGATCAAGGCCTGCGCCGCGGTCCGCGACCGTCTGGACGGCGACTTCATCATCAACGCCAGGACCGACTGCTTCGCCGCGATGGGGCTGGATGAAGCGATCAGGCGCTCCAACATATACATCGAAGCGGGAGCGGACCTTGCGTTCATCGATGGAATCAGGACGAGGGCCGACGTGGAGCGCGCGGTCAGAGAGGTGAAGGGCCCCCTCTCTGTGAACCTCATGGACGCCATCTCCGGGATGAAGACCGAACTCATACCCATCCCCGATCTCGCAGGCATGGGTGTCGGAAGGGTCTCGATCCCCGTTGCCTCCATCATGGTGACACACAAGGCCCTGGTGGACTTCTTCACCGCTCTGAAGGCCTCGCCCACGGGCACTCTCCCCGGCCAGTTCCAGTGGGTCTCGAAGTTCGAGGACTACACCGACTTCGTCGGTCTGAAGGAGTACCGGAAGATGGAGGACGAGTACCTGCCGAAGGGCAGGCTCGACGAGAAGTATCACGGCGAGAAGAAGATAGTCTCCGGCGAGGGCAGATAGGACAGGCGGTGGCGACCCGCCGCCCGGCAGCCGGGCAGGTCGGGAGGGAAGACGGATTATGGGCATGACGATGGTGCAGAAGATTCTAGCAAGGGCCTCGGGCCAGGGTCGGGTCAAGGTCGGCGATGTCGTGGAGCCGCGCGTCGACCTGGCCATGTCCCATGAGAACGGCGCACTGGTGATTAACCAGTTCAACGAGATCTACAGGGACACCGGGCGTTCGGCGAAGGTATGGGACCCCTCGAGGATAGCGATAATCTTCGACCACAGGGTTCCGGCGGAGAGCTCGAAGACCGCTACGAACCAGAAGAAGATCAGGGAGTTCGTGGCTCAGCAGGGCATAACGAGGTTCCACGACATCAGGGGCGACGAAGGTGGGATCTGTCACCAGATCCTGCCCGAGAACGGCTATGTCCTGCCGGGGAGCGTCGTGGTGGGGACCGACAGCCACACCACCAGCCACGGCGCACTCGGCGCATTCGCCTTCGGGATCGGCGCAACCGAGATGGCGTCGGTGTGGGCGCTCGGCAGGGTGCTGAACGTGGAGGTGCCGGCGACCATCAAGGTCGTGGTGGACGGGGAGCTCCAGCGGTTCGTGGAGCCCAAGGACTTGATCCTCAACCTCATAGGCAGGATATCGGCCGAGGGGGCGAACTTCAGGGTCATCGAGTTCCACGGCTCCACCATCAGGAAGATGTCCACTTCGGGCAGGCTCGTGATCTGCAACATGTCGGTGGAGGCCGGGGCCACTGGAGGCATAGTCCCACCGGATGGCGAAACCAGGCGCTACTTGAGGAAGGAAGCCGGCGTCAAGGATTTGCCGAAGCTCTTCGGCCCGGATCGGAGCGCCCCGTACGACCGCGTCATCGAGATCGACGCCTCGAAGCTGGAACCGCAGATCGCCTTCCCCCACACCGTGGACAACGTGAAGCCGATCGGCGAGGCAGCCGGCATCAGGATCCAGCAGATCGTGATCGGCTCCTGCACGAACGGGAGGTTCGACGACCTCGAGACGGCCGCGAAGATCCTGGAGGGCCGGAAGGTCGCGCGCGGCGTCAGGATGCTGGTCTTCCCGGCCTCGTACCGGGTCTACGTCCGCGCCCTCCAGAAGGGGGTCGTCGCAAGGCTGATCGCAGCGGGAGCCGTCGTGATGAACCCCGGCTGCGGCCCGTGCCTGGGAGTGCACCAGGGGGCCCTGGCAGACGGGGACAAGGCTCTGGCCACCACCAACAGGAACTTCAAGGGCCGCATGGGCAATCCCAATGCCGAGGTCTATCTCTGCTCGCCGGCGGTGGCCGCGGCCAGTGCGATCACAGGCGAGATAACCGATCCGCGCAGCCTCGAGCCGGCGGGGAAGGCGAGGGGATAGCGATGTCGAAGGTAGTGCTGAAGCTGGGTGCGGACATCTCCACCGACATCATCTACCCCGGGCGGTTCATGGCGACCGTGCTTCCCACGGAGACTCCTCAGTACTGCTTCGCCGACCTCACTGGATTCAACGCCAGGCTCAGGGCAGGGGAGATCCCGCCGGGCTCCGTCATAGTGGCCGACAGGAACTTCGGCTGCGGCTCGTCCCGCGAGCAGGCCGCCTCGTGCATCAAGGGCTACGATCTGAGGGTCATCGCCAAGGACTTCGCCAGGATATTCATGCAGAACGCGATAAACCTCGGGCTCGACATGGTCATCTGCCCCGGCATCGAAGCCTCCGAGGGCGACGAGGTGGTCGTGGAGGGCGGGAAGCTCGTCAACGAGACGACCGGGCGCTCCTTCGACATCACGCCGCTTCCCAGGGCCCGGCAGGCGATCATCGATGCCGGCGGGCTGATCCCCTACACGAGGAAGATCATCCTGGAGAGCTGACCGTTCGGAGTCGTCGATCGAAATGGATCATGAGGCCCCGCCCCCGGCGGGGCCTCTTCGCGAACCCCTGCCGTGACCGCGCCGTCTTGACCAGTGGTCCGCTGTTCGTCATCCTGCGCGGAGAAGCCGAGAAGCATTTCGTTCCAGGCGTCCAGGGGCGAGCGCCCACACTGGCAGCCGACCAAGAAGCTTGCGCTTCCCCCAGGGCCGGAGAACCGGGGGATGGTCCGGTGATGAGGAAGCTCGACGCGTTCCTTGTGCTGGCATGTGCAGCTCCGGTCGCTCTGTCACAGGGCTACTCCGTCTCCGGCACGGTGAGGGGCGTGGATGGCAGCCCCCTTCCTGGCGCGCTGGTGTCCGTGGATGGCACCGGGATCGAAGGCTACGCCGACTGTAAGGGGTGCTTCGAGTTGTCCGGGCTGCCCGGGGGCAGCAGCCTGCTCTCCGCCAGCATGTGCGGCATGGAATCCTCGCGGCGTGACGTCCGCCTCCCCGGCGACACCGGGCCGGCCTCGATCGACTTCACTCTACGACCCAGCGGCGCCGCGTCGTGCATGCCCGTCTCGAGGGACCTCCCTGCGTATCCCGTACCCGCCCTGGTAGCCATGTGCACCGGGGTCGTCGAGACGCGCGAAGGCATCCACTTCAGGGGGGGAGAGCCGGGGACCTCCTCTTCCTGCTCGACGGCGTGCCCGTCGTGTCTCCGGTCACGCTGACCCAGTGCGTCGTCGTTCCATCGTCCGCCGTGTCGTGTCTGTCCATGGACGCGGCGCCACAGTCCGCCCGGGAGTCGGGCGGGTCGGGCTCACTGCTCATCCGTTCCGTGGAGCCTGCTTCCGGATGGTCCGGCTCTGCGGCGCTCTCGCAGCGCTCCATCTGCATGCCCGGAGACGAGCCGCCCCTGAGCCCGAACGTCCCTCGACGCGAGACTCGGACGTATCTCGGCGACTACCTCGACGGCACGATCGCGCTGAGCGGCCCGGAGCCTGTCACGAGCGCCATCCTCCCGGGATCGACCCGCCTTCTGCTCTCCGGAGAGATGCTCACGGGCGGTCACGATCATCTCGACGGCTGGGGCGGAGGGGACCAGGTGCACTGGGACAACAACGAGCTGGATGCCGGGAGCGGAATGGGGAAGCTGTGCTGGTCGCCCGACCACGCGACCGAGATCTGGTTCGGCGCCGACCTCCACCGTCGCGAGAGGGGATGGACGGACTGGGCCTGGTCGCGCTACGAGACCCCCTATGTCGATCCTGAGAGCGGGGACACCCTTGCCCCGGCCGGAGATCTCGACTACGCGCTTCCCACGAGATACGATTCCGGAAGGCTCCTCACCCTCGGGTTCCGCAGGAGCATCGGCGGAACGGGCATGGTCGAGATGCTCGTCTCGCGTCAGAGCTCGCACGAGTGGAACAGGATATCCCGCGAGACCGGGGGAAGCGTCGGCGACGGCTTCACCGTGGATGACTGGATCGACTACGTGCAGTGGCCCGGATACCCGTGGCCCCTCATCGATGCCGACGGCTTCGTCAGATCGGGCGTCAGCCCCGCGTTGTGGCACGACTCAAAGAGCTCGGTCTCGAGGGCCGTCCTGGGGGCGAGTGTGTCCATCGGGAGCCACTCGCTCGAGGCCGGTGTCGAGGGATCGCACTTCGACGTCTTCGAGTACTCCGTCTCGGCGGTCGACTCGGGCGCCTCCGTCGACCGCTGGACCGCCTTCCCGAACTCGGGCGCGGCCTGGGCCCAGGACAGGGTCGACTTCGCCTCCGGCCTCTCGGGCACCGTCGGCGTCCGGCTCGACCGATTCGATCCGAGGTACGACTTCGCGGGCAGGGGAACTCCTACCATGCCCGGACGTCCAGCCCGCAACGACGGCCCGCTTCCCGAGGGAAGCATCTCCGCGGGCGCCCCATCCAAGACCTGGCTGAGTCCACGGCTCGGCCTGGTGCAGCAGATCGGGCCGGAAGACGCCATCAGAGCTTCGTACGGGCACTACGCACAGATGCCTGCATTGATGTTCCTGTACTACCGCACGGGTGAGGACTCATACCCCGAGGAGACGCCGCTTCTCGGCAATCCGGATCTGGGTCCCGAGAAGACGGTCTCGATCGAGGTCGGGTACGACCACTCCTTCGGGTCGGTGGCGCGTGTCGGGTTGACAGGGTTCTACAGGGACATGGACGACCTGGTCGCCACAATCACGCGAGTCAACCCGGACTGGGGAGCCTTCCGGCAGTTCGTGAACGGGGCATACTGCCATTGCCAGGGCGCGGAGGTTTCGATCTCGGGCCGGCCGGCCGCGTACATGTTCGGCTCGGCCGATCTCACCGTTAGCTGGACGCGCAACCTGTTCTCCAGCCCCCTCGAGAGCGCCTGGTACTACTGGGAGAGCGAGACGATCCCATCCGAGGAGTGCCCCTCGGACTTCGACCGACGCTGGTCGCTCGACGCCATGCTGGGCGGCGAGGTGCCCGGAAGCGCTCCCTGGGTGGGCGGACTGGGCATCTCGACCGTGACCGTGTTGCGGTCCGGCCTCCCCTATGACAATGCATTCCACGGGGTCTACCCCATCGAGCGGAACGTCGAGCGCTATCCGATCACCACGACGACGGATGTCCACTTGTGGAAGGGGATGCCCGTCTTCGGCACCGAGGTCACGGCTTGCTTCGACATCTTCAATATGTTCGACCGTAAGAACATATCCTGGATAGTGGATTCGGTGTGGTACGATGCCGAGATGGATGGGGGAGGTAGGACGAGCCTCGATCCGAAGGGTCCCATGGCCAACGGTCATGCCTATGCGCCACGCAGACACTTCCTGCTCGGACTGAGAGTCTCCTGGTGAGGGAACGCCCCGGCGCAGGAGCCGCCGGGGCGCATTTGCTCAAGGTTCGAGGCCTAGCGGGAGACCACCATCCTGCCGGTCTCCACTTCGCCTCCCGAGACCAGCCTCAGGAAGTACACGCCCGGAGCCAGGGTCCTTCCGGACGAGTCGTCGGCATCCCACCAGATCTCGTGGTCGCCGGCCGCCTGGACTCCGTCATCAAGGGTGGTCACGAGCCTTCCCTCCAGATCGTATACCGAGATGCTCACGGCATCCTCGGCCTCGACGGAGTAGTGGATCGTCGTTCCCGAGCGGATCGGGTTCGGCGAAGCGTAGAGCACCGGCATGACGACCGGGGCCGTCTCCTCCTCACCCACGCCCACGGAGAGTGACCAGCGATAGGCCGCGGACCCGTCCGTGCCGGCGAAGAGGTAGATGCCGGGATTCGCTGCGAGCTTGTTCACGCAGTTGTCTCCCAGCCCGTCGTTCATTGCTGCCCAGGTGGTGCCGCCGTCGGTGCTCTGGTAGATGCCCTGGCTGTAGGTTGCGACCCAGACCCTGGACGGCATCGATGGATCGACCAGCACGTCCTTGCACGAGCCGATCGTCGAGGAGACCTTGACCCATGTCGAGCCGAAGTCGGTCGACCCGTATATGCCGTTGCCGGAGGCCGCGAAGATGACCGAGGGGTTCGAGGGATTGACGGCGATCGCGTTGATGGCGTTCGTGATGATCGTCGTGTTGAGCTTCGTCCAGCTGACGCCCGCGTCGAAGGTCCTGTACAGAGCGCTGCCGGAGTTCTCGTAGCCGCCGACGTAGACGGTGTCGGGGTGCGAGGCGTCGATGCCCATCCCGTATGGATAGGCCGTCACGCCGGGGGTGCTGATGAGCGAGTGGGTCCAGGTGACACCGCCGTCGGTCGATCTCCCGAAGGCGATGTGGTAGTTCGTGTCGTAGTACCAGCCGGATGTGTAGTAGTTGGAAGGGTTGCCTGGATCCGCGAAGATGTTGGTGCCATCGGAGAAGTAACTGTCGACCACTGTCCAGACGGAACCTCCGTCTGTGCTCCTGTAGAGCTCTGCGTTGCCTCAACCACTTCCCTCGAGCGCGAGGATCGTGTTCGCGCTCGAAGGGCTGAAGACTATCCCGCAGAAGTCCCCGCAGGTGAGCGGCGTCGTGAGATGCGTCCAGCTCGAGCCGTTGTCGTTCGTGAGCCAGATGCCCATCCCATAGACCTGCATGATGATCCTCGAGGGCTGCGTCGGAGCGATTCCGAATGCATAGATCTTCCCGAGGTAGAGCCCGGTGTTGCTGACGCTCCATGAAGTCCCCGAGCTGGTGCTTCTGTAGAAGCCTACCGGCGTCCCCGTGTAGACCTTCGTGGCATCGGTCCTGTGAGGGGTGACGGTGTAGAGGTACTGGGTCGGGAGACCCGAGGAGTAGCTCGCCCAGGTCAGGCCCGCGTCTGTGCTCCTGTAGACGTAGTTGTAGCCGCCGGCGAAGACTGTGCTCGGATTCGCCTGCGAGAACACCACGGAGTAGTTGTAGTACTGGTAGTTGGTGACCTTGGTCCACGTGGCCCCGCAGTCGGTGGACCTGTAGATGTTGTAGTAGGTGCCCAGGATCACGAGGTTCTGGTCCAAGGGGCTGACCGCTACGGAGTAGGAGTAGTAGTCGGAGGCGGATGCGGCGGGTGTGACGTCCGTCCAGGAGGCTCCCCCGTCGGTGGAGCGGTACACGATGGGCAGGTAGGTCGAGCCGGTGTACGCGTAGCCGGTTATGAAGATCACCGAAGGGTTCGTCTGGCTGACCGAGATGGCCTGGCCGTAGGTGTTGGCGGCCCCGATGCTGGTGTAGGCCCAGCTCGAGCCTCCGTTCGTGCTCTTCATGAAGCACAGCACCCAGGCGGAGCCGTCGTACCTGTAGCCGGCCCCGAACACGGTGTTCGGATCAGCCGGGCTGACCGCCACTCCGTACCAGTAGGTGTTGCTGGCCGAGACCGAGGTCCATGAGACTCCGCCGTTCGTCGAGTACATGAAGGCGCTTCCGCCGCCGGCGTATATCGTGCCGTTGGAGGCAACCGTCGCGCAGTACTCCTGGTTGTTGAACGATCCCACAGTGGCCCAGCTGGAGCCGCCGTCGGTGGATCTCACGACCTTCGTCGAGTAGCTGTCGGAGAAGGCGTAGAGGGTGTTCGGGTCGGAAGTGGACTGGACCACATGCCGGATCTCTCCGCCCTCGGGTCCTAGGGATTCCCAGGACGCCGAGGCGACAGTGCTCCAGAGCGCAAGGGCCAAAAGAGAATACAGAAGAACAAACCTGCCCAATTCATCCCCCTCCTGTTCCCGGCCGTGCGGCCGGCCAGTCCCCGACCGCGAAGATAAGGGAATCCCCGGGAATCCGGTATGGGGCGGGAGTTCGCCTAACGCTGTGCCCTATCTGGACACGACCAGCCTGCCCGTCCCGGCCTCGCCGCCCGAGGCAAGCCTGAGAAGATAGACCCCGGAAGCCAGCGGCCTTCCGGGCGGACCGCAGGCATCCCACCAGATCTCGTGGGCGCCGGGCGACTGGAACCCCTCGTAGATGGTCGCCACGAGCCTTCCCTGGAGGTCGTATGCAAGGAGTCTAACGTCTCCCGCGGTCTCTGTGGAGTAGTAGATCGTCGCTCCCGAACGGGCCGGGTCGGGAGATGCGCGGACGGTTGCCGGGATCGCGCGCCCCTGCCCCTCCTCTTCCTCCACCCCCATGGACAGAGGCCAGCGGTAGGTCGAGGCGCCATCGGTCCCCGCAAAGAGGAACGCGCCCGGGTCGAGGGCCAGCTTCGTCACCAGGGAGCTTCCCAGGCCCTCGTTCATGGCGGCCCAGGTGGTGCCGCCGTCGGTGCTCTGGAACACGCCCTGGCCGTATGTGGAAACCCAGACTCTCGATGGCTCGGTCGGATCGATCACGAGATCCATGCACTGCACGATGACATCGGAGACCTTGATCCAGGACGAGCCGAAGTCCGTCGAACGGTAGATCCCTCCGCCTGCCGCAGCGAAGATCACGGAAGGATCGGAGGGGTCCACGGAGACAGAGTAGATGGATCCTGCGATGACCGAGGTGCTCAGCTTGGTCCATCTCTCGCCAGCGTCCAGGCTTCTGTACAGGGCTCCCAGCGAGCCCTCGTAGCCGCCCAGATACACCGTGTCAGGGTGCTGAGGATCTACTCCCAGGCAGTATGGGTATGCCGGATTCCCGGGAGTGCTGATGATCGAGTGGGTCCAGGTGATGCCGCCGTCCGTGGACTTCCCGAACGCCATGCGGAAGAAGCCGTCGAAGAGCCAGCCAGCCGAGTACCAGCCATCCGGGTCCGAAGGATCGGCGACGACTCCGGAGCCGTCGTCATAGTAGCTGTCGACCCATGTCCAGACGGAGCCTCCGTCCGTGCTCCTGAAGAGCTGGGCATGGTTTCAACCGCTGCCCGCCAGCGCGAGGATCGTGGACGAACCGGCCGGGCTGAAGGCCATCGAGCAGAAGTCTCCGCAGGTGAGGGGCGTCGCCGGATGCGTCCAGTTCGAGCCGTCGTCGGTCGTGAGCCAGATGCCGGTGTCGTGCACCTGCATGACGAGCTCGGAGGGCTGAGTCGGTGAGACACCGACCGCACAGACCGACCCGATGTAGAGCCCGGTGTTGGCGGCACTCCAGGATGTGCCCCCCGAAGTGCTCCTCCAGAAGCCCACCAGCGTGCCGGTGTAGACCTTCGTCACATCCGTCCTGTGGGAGTGACCGAATAGAGGTGCTGCGCGGGGAGACCCGAGGAGTAGCTGGACCAGGTCACGCCCGCGTCCGTGCTGCGGTACGCGCTTCCGTAGCCTCCCGCGAAGACGGTGCCCGGATCAGCCGGGGAGAACGCGATGGAGTAGTTGTAGTACTGGAAGTCGGTGACCCTGGTCCAGGTGGAGCCGCAGTCCGTGGACCTGTAGATGTTGAAGTGCGTGCCGAAGATGACCAGGTTCCCGTCGACGGGGCTGACGGCGACAGAGTAGGAGTTGGCTTCGGCCGAGGCAGCGGCCGGTGTGACATCGGTCCAGGAGCCGCCCCCGTCTGTCGAGCGGAACACCGCGGGCTCGCTCACCCCACCGACCGTGCAGCGGCCGCTGATGAACATCACGGAGGGGTCGGTCTCGCTGACAGCCATGGCCTGTCCGTAGCTGTTCGGAGCGCCGACGCTGGAGCATGTCCAGCTCGAGCCTCCATCGGTGCTCTTCATGAAGCACATGATGCAGGTGGAGCCCTCGCTCCTGTATCCGGTCCCGAAGACGATGTCCGGGTCGTCCGGGCTGACTGCCACCCCGTACCAGTAGATGCTTCCGGTCAGGATCGACGTCCAGGAGACGCCCATGTCGGTCGAAAACATGAATGCGCTCTCGCCGCCGGCATACAGAGTCCCGTTCGGGGAGACGGCGGCGCAGTGCTCCAGGTTGTCGAACGATCCCGCCACAGCCCAGCTGGACCCTCCGTCCAGGGACCGCAGCACGATGGTCGGGCCGGAGTGCGAGAATGCCCACAAGTCGTTCGGATCGGACTGCGACTGGATGACATGGCGGACGTCGCCCCCCTCCGGACCGATCTGCTCCCAGGACGCGCGGGCGATCCCGCTCCAGAGCAGGAGGAGGGCTAGGAGAAGGACATGACACCCGTTCACGGCGGACCACCTCCCTCTCCCGGCAGGGGCCGGAAGCATCCTGGAGGGAAGATAGGCAATCCCGCCGGAACCGGCTATCGGAAAGGAGTCTGCGGGGCCGTGCGCCCAGGCGGGCGTGGATGATCGCGCCGGGGCTCCCTGACCGGAGTAGCTCGATGGGGATCGTCAGCGCAGAGGGGCCAGCTTGATGGTCCTCGAGTTCCCGTGGAACCAGACAACCGCGTCGAGGCTGTCGCCGGCGGAGAGAAGGAGGCCTCTCATGGTCTCGGGGTTGTAGATCCGCTCGCCGTCCAGGGAGACCACTAGGTCTCCGGGCCGGAGGCCGCACCTGCAGGCGGTGCTGCCGTCGTCCACAGCCACGATGAGCACACCCGACGGCCTCTCGTCTGCATCTTCGGAAGAGCAGGCCGTCGCGGTGACTCCGAAGGGAGTGCTGCTGGCCCACCTGCCGGCCATGACGAGATCGGCCCAGACCGACCAGGACGGGGAGGGGAGTATCGCCAGATGCTCCGCCGATCCGGCGGGCGTGCTCTCGAGCCTCGTCGTGATCACGCCGTTGACCAGGCCGACGAGCTCGTCATCGGAGTCGAAGGCGCCTGCACCCATCAGGCCGTCCATCCTGGGAGCGGAGACCAGCACGGCGCCATCTTCGTAGATCCTCATCACCCGCCCTCCGATGGACACCAGCCCGCCGACGCCCTGTCCGGCCAGCGTCAGGAGATCGCCCGACTCGGGGAGGCTGCCTGCCGGGGAGGCGTATGATGTGAAGGGTCTTCCGTCGAAGACGAGGATGGCCAGCCCGAGGCCCTCGCTGGAGTAGACCGTGTCGGGCTCGAGATACTGGCCGTCGACCTCCACGAGCGGGACGGACGGACCGGCCGCGAAGGCGTTGAGGGTGATCACATGATGGCTGGAAATGGCTATCCCCGTGGTGAGCTCGGTGATGCCGGGCGACCCCTCCCTGCGGATGGTGACGACCGGCGAGCTGGTCACCCCGGCCGCAACTGCGGCCAGCAGGGCAAGTGCATGGAACATCGGATCAGAAGCTGATCAGGCTTGCGGGCCTGGCGTATGCGGCGAGCGGAGGCGTCGTTACCGTGTACTTGGCTGCGCCCTGGGCGGCCACCGCGACCTTCCTCACCGCCTCCGCGGCGTCGACCGCCGTGGTCCCGGGCCTGCTTCCGAGCGTGAGTCCCAGGACTATGAGCAGTGCGGCCACGAAGGGCAGGGCTATCGCGACACGGTTCCTTCTGCGATGCTCCGCATGGACCTCCGCAGGCAGTGCGGCGAGCCTGGCCCTGATCCTGGACTCGAGATCGGACGGTGGCTCGGGCCTGGGCATCTCCCTGCAGAGTCTGGAGATGTCACGGTTCATCTGCATGGCCCTCTTGCAGGCCTGACAGCCGGCAAGGTGGAAGTGGAGCACCTGCTCCTGCTCGGGGCCGGCCGTGCCGTCCATGACGGAATCCATCAGTCTCAGGGCGTCGCGGCAGTTCATTTCCATCTCTCCCAGGCTTCGCTCAGAGCCTCCCTCAGCAGGGCCCTCGCACGGTTGATCCTCGACTTGACCGTTCCGATCCTTATGCCGAGGACCTCAGAGATCTCCTCGTAGGTCAGCTGCTGGTCCTCCCGGAGGAGGAAGGGCTCGCGATAGTGCGGCGGCAGTTTGTCGATGGCCTCCTCCAGAGAGGCCTTGAGCTCCCTCCTCCCGGCGTCGTAGTGGGGAGCCGTCTGCATGGGACTCGTCAGCGTCACGTTGTCGAGCGGTATCTGGAGCCAGCGGGAGCGCCTTCTCCATTCCTTCTTGGCGAGATTGCTCGCGATCGTGAGCACCCAGGTGATCAAGGGCCGCGAGGTGTCGTAGTGCTCGCGGTAGCGGTGTACCCTGCAGAAGGTCACCTGCAGTAGCTCCTCCGCCTCGTCCTCGTTGCCCAGCATCCGGATCAGGAGGGAGTAGACAGGGTCCTGGAAGCGCCTGATTATCTCGGTGAACGACTGATCGTCACCCTTGCACAGTGCGATCATCAGCTCGGCGTCGGACCTCGGATCCGGCTCCCGCCTCCGACCACGAACCAGTCTCACAGCCACCGGACGACCTCCAGAAGAAGCGATGCTTTCGACAGCATTATACTCCGTCGGGGCGGAGGTGTTCCAGGCTGCCTCCTCCTACACCCCTGCCGCCAGGGCGACAACGTAGCCCAGGCTCATCAGCACGAGGCATCCCGTCGCTGCCCAGCACAGCAGATTGTACACCCTCCCGTTGGCATGGGTTCCCATCTCGCGTCTGTCGCTCGCCAGGATCAGTATGAAGAAGAGGATGACAGGAAGGAGGATCCCGTTCAGGACCTGGGACCAGAACATGACCTTGACGAGAGGCATGCCGGGGACGAGCGCCGACAGCGCGCCCAGGACGATGAGCGCCGTATAGAGGATGTAGAAGTGGGGAGCAGTCTCGAAGTCCTTGTCCACGCCGGTCTCCCAGCCGAAGGCTTCGCAGAGCGTGTAGGAGGTCGAGAGGGGCAGTATGCTGGCGGCGAAGACGGAGGCGTTGAGGAGCCCGAAGGCGAAGAGCCATGAGCTTGCCCTTCCCACGAGGGGTCCGAGCGCCCTCGCCGCGTCGGCCGCGCTCTCGATCCTCACGCCCTGCGCCCCCAGCGTGAAGGCACAGGAGATCACGATGCAGGAAGCGACGATGCTGACGACGAAGCCGCCGACGATGGTGTCCAGCCTGGAGAGGGAGTAGTCCTTCACGGCGATGTTCTTCTCGGCCACGGAGGCCTGCTGGTAGAACTGCATCCAGGGGGCGATCGTTGTTCCGACAATGCCGATCAGAGTAACGATGTAGGCGCTCGACAGCGAGATCGAGGGTCTGGTGAAGGCGGGGAGGATCTCCCGGAAAGGAGGTGCTATGACGAGGACCGTGAGCGGATATGCCACGTAGAAGAGGCAGGCGACGAGGAAGACCTTCTCGACCGACTTGTAGCTGCCCTTCATCACCAGGAACCAGACCAGGAGGGCGCAGACGGGGACCGTCGCGGCCGGGGGCACTCCGAAGATCTGCCCTGCGGCTGCTATCCCCGCGAACTCCGCCATGACGTTGCCGAAGTTGGTGACCAGGACGAGCAGCATGAGAGTGAATGTGACCTTCACGCCGAAGCGCTCGCGGATCATGTCCGACAGGCCCCGCCCCGTCACCACTCCCATCCTGTTGACCATCTCCTGCACCAGGATGAGCAGCAGAGTGACCGGGAGCATGATCCAAAGCGTCGAGAGGCCGAAGTTCGCGCCGGCCTGGCTGTAGGTCGTCAGACCGCCCGCGTCGTTGTCCACATTGGCTGTGATGATCCCCGGGCCCATGATGGCCAGGAACAGCGCGATGCGCCTCCACAGGCTCCTCGAGCCCTGGGAGGGCTTGAGCATCAGGCGGCCGCCCTTGCGTAGTGGGGGAGGAGCTCGTCGAACGAGTGCTGGAAGGTCACTATCCCGAGGAGCCTGCCGGACTCGTCCATAACGGGCAGTGCCAGGAACCTGAACTTGAGGAATGCCTCCGACAGGTCCTGGAGCCTGTCACCCGGGCCCACCGTCGTGAGCCTGGTCCTCATCAGCCCCGCGAGGGGCTGTCCGCCCTCCGAGACGAGCAGTTCCCTCAGTGAGACGACACCGGCCAGCCTGCCCTCTTCGTCGAGGCAGTAGACATAGTGGAAGAACTCGACATTGCCGGCTTCGGCGCTTACCAGCTCGAGCGCCTGCGAGGCCGTCGACGAGGCCGGGATGGAGAGGTACTCGACCGTCATGACGGATGCAGCGGTGTCCTCTTCGGCTCGCGACAGGAGCTCTATCTGCTCCCTCTCGTCCTCCTCCATCGCCGCCATGATCGACTGCTGGGTCTCCTGCGGCAGCATCTCCACCACGTCGACGGCCGCCGCCGGCTCCATCTCCTCGAGGATGTCGGCTGCCAGCTCGGAGTCCAGGTCCCTGATCAGGGCCGCCTGGACCGACTCGTCTATCTCCTCGATCGCGTCGGCCACCTGGGCCGTGTCGATCGAGCGAACCAGCGCGAGCCTCTCCTCCGGATCGAGCTCCTCGATGATGTCCGCCAGCTCCCCCGAGTGCAGGAGCCTCATCTGCTCCTGCCGAAGGGATATGCGCACAGGGCCGGCACCGGTCTCGTTGAGGGGCTGGACGTACTTCCAGGACACGAGCTCTTCCTTGGGCCTCTTCCCGATCAGGGTGGCCGTCACCCTGACCAGCCTCTCGAGCCCCAGCCTGCGGGCAAGCCCAGGGAGACCCACGTCGACATGGACTATGTACAGCCTGTCCTGATGGAACAGCAGCTGGACATCGTTCACGCGCACGACCTTGGCTCCCTGCACATCCACGACCTGCTTGTCGAGCAGGGTCTCCCTGACGAGGAACTGCTGGGGGCGGAGCGAGAACCTGCCAAGCCCGGTGTCCGGGATCACCGATCCGCCCGAAGCGAGTGTTCCCATGGTCACGGCCGTGGCGGGAAGTGCCATGCGCCCCTCCCGGCGTGTCGTGATGACGACCCACTCGACTTCCGGATATCGCTCTGTCAGAGTGGCGGCGAAGTCCGTCAGCGTGCCGAGGCGCCTCCCGTCGGGCGAGCTCAGACGGCGGCCGAGCATGTTGGATAGGAAACAGAAGGTCGGGGCGGTCTGCGGCTGGGTCTCGACGCTGTTCATCCTGCACCTCCTCTGCCGGGATCGGGACGGGCGGAGCCTGTCTATTCGCCTATTATCTTGATCAGTACACGTTTCCGGCGACGGCCGTCGAATTCGCCGTAGAAGATGCGCTCCCAGGTCCCCAGGTCCAGCCTGCCGTTCGTCACCGCGACGACCACCTCCCTGCCCATGACCTGTCGCTTCATGTGCGCGTCGGCATTGTCCTCCCCGCGGTTGTGCCTGTAGGAGGAGACCGGCTCGTGCGGGGCGAGGCGCTCCAGCCAGTCGTCATAGTCGGCGAGCAGCCCGGGCTCGTCGTCGTTGACGAAGACGCTTGCAGTGATGTGCATCGGGTTGACCAGGCAGAGACCTTCGGTGATCCCGCTGAGGCGCACCTCCTCCTGGACCCTGTCGGTGATGTTGACGAAGTCCCGCCTGTGCGGCGTCTCGATGTGCATGTAGCACGTACGGCTCTTCACGCTAACCCTCCGGATCAAAGAGTATCGTCCGACGCTCCACCGAGGCCTGATCCACATCCGGCCTGTCGAGCACGGCCTCGGCCGAGTCGAGCATCCGGTCGGCTGCCGCGGCCGTCCTGCAGGCGCAACTGCAGGCCACCCAGGCGCGACCCGGGAGGTCGGCCGGGCCCGTCTGTGAAGCGGAGAAGCCCAGGTTCCGCAGTCTGTCGAGCATGGAACAGAGGATCCCCCGGCGGTCCTTGAGGGTGAGGCACCCCGGGAAGCGCAGATCGGCGAGGAGAAGCCCCGCGAACATCCGTCCCCTCGTCCCTTCAGTCACGGGGGGGGCTCCCCGTGTGGCTCTCGTGTACCAGGAAGACGGCGCCCAGAGGCGGCAGGGTCAGCTCCAGATGGCAGGGGAGCGAGTGCCAGGGGCCGGCAGACGAGGAGACGCCGCCCAGGTTGCCCCTTCCGCTTCCTCCGTATTCGGAAGCGTCCGTGTTGATCTCCTCTACATAGCGCCCCTCGAGGGGGACGCCCAGCCTGTAACCCGTCCGCACGACCGGGGTGAAGTTGAAGACGCAGATCACCTCCCGCCCGTCGGCCGATATCCTGCGGAAGGCGACCACGGTCTGCTCCACGTCGCTGAAGTCGATCCAACGGAATCCCGAATCGCCGCAGTCGAGCTGCCAGAGGGCGGGATGCCTTCGGTAGACCCTGTTCAGGTCAGCCAGAAGGGCGGTGAGTCCCCTGTGCCTTTCGTAGGGCAGGAGGCTCCAGTCCAGCTCGGAATCATGGTCCCACTCGCCCCATTGACCTATCTCCCCGCCCATGAAGAGGAGCTTCTTCCCTGGATGGGCCCACTGATAGGCATAGAGGAGCCTGAGGTTCGCGAACCGTCTCCAATCGTCGCCCGGCATCTTGCCGAGGAGAGAGGACTTCCCGTGCACGACCTCGTCATGGGAGAGCGGGAGGACGAAGTTCTCGCTGAAGGCGTAGAGCAGGGAGAATGTCAGGTCGTTCATGTGGTACTTGCGGAACACGGGATCGAGCGAGAAGAAGCGCAGCGTGTCGTGCATCCAGCCCATGTTCCACTTGAGGGTGAAACCGAGCCCGCCGAGCCACACCGGCCGCGAAACGGCCGGCCAGGCCGTGCTCTCCTCGGCGATGACGACAGTGCCCGGGAAGAGCCCGTGAGCTTTTTCGTTCAGGTCCTTGAGAAAGTCGACTGCATCCAGGTTCTCCCTGCCCCCGAACCGGTTGGGGAGCCAGCCGCCGGGCTTCCTCGAGTAGTCGAGGTACAGCATGGAGGTCACCGCGTCGACCCTCAGCCCGTCGACATGGAATCTGTCGAGCCAGTAGAGCGCGGCCGCCCGCAGGAAGCACCGGACCTCTTTCCTCCCGTAGTTGAACACCATGGTGTCCCAGTCGGGATGGCGTCCCAGACGCGGGTCGGCATGCTCGTACAGGGCCGTGCCGTCGAACCCCGCAAGGCCGTGCGGATCGGCGGGGAAGTGCGCCGGCGTCCAGTCCAGGATCACGCCCAGCCCGGCGGCGTGGCAGGCATCCACGAAGAAGGCGAAGTCCGCGGGGGACCCCAGCCTGCTGGTCGGAGCGAAGTAGCCCAGGGTCTGGTATCCCCAGGAGCCGTCGAACGGATGCTCCATGACCGGCAGCAGCTCGATGTGTGTGAAGCCGAGGCCGCTCACCCACGGTATGAGCTGGCCGGCAAGGTCGCGCCACCCGCTGAAGAGCCTCCCGTCCCTGGGCCGCTTCCAGGAGGGGGCATGCACTTCGTAGATCGTCATGGGGGACTGGAGGATGTCCGTCGAGGCCCTCCGCTTCATCCAGTCGGAGTCGGTCCACTCGAAGGGCGTGCCGCCCTCGACGACCGAAGCCGTGCTGGGCCTGTACTCGCTCCGCCTCGCCAGCGGGTCCGCCTTCTCGATGACACGGCCGTCCCTGGTGGCTATGGCATACTTGTACAGGGCCCCCGGGCCCACGTCGGGGACGAACAGCTCCCAGATTCCCGAGGCCCCCCTGGAGCGCATCGGATGCCTCCTCCTGTCCCAGGAGTCGAAATCGCCGATGACGCTTACCTGCCGGGCGTTGGGGGCCCAGACAGAGAACAGCGTGCCGTCGATCCCGCCGGGGGAGCGGATCTGGGCTCCCATGACATCGTACAGCCCGAGATGATTGCCCTCCGAGAACAGGTGGAGGTCGAGATCGCCCAGCTGGGGCAGGAGCGAGTACGGGTCGCGGGTTCTCCAGGTCGAGCCGTCGGGGAACCTGATCTCGAGCTCGTAGCCGAAGGGCTTCCTGCCGGGCTCGGAAACCCAGACGAAGAGCCCTTCGGGATGGACCAGTTCCATCGGCCACGACTCGTCGGTTCCGAGCGGGTGGACACTGGCGGATGCCGCTCCGGGGCAGAAGGACCTTATCTCGAGGGGATCTCCGGGGCCCGCGCCGAGGGGGTGCAGCCCCAGCAGTTCGAAGGGATCAGCCCGGGATGCGGAGACGATGGAGGCGATCTCGGCATCCGTGAGTGCAGTTCTTCTCTGCGGATAGGCCATCATCGCCTCCGGTGCTGCCGGGTCGAATACGACTTCCTCTTCCTTGCGGGCTGACGTCCATACGCTCGGGGTAAACTAGCCGAAGGGAGGAGGATGTCAACGCCGGGCCGACCCGTACCAGCTTCCGGTTCGCCGGTGCCAGTTGACATGTGTTGCGGCATGAATGACAATTGTAGGTCCGTTTTCGGTGTGTTCGCTTCATTCCGACGGCAAACAGCAACGTCGAAAGGGGCATGATGGACCAGTTCACTTTCACACAGAAAGAGATCGATGACGGTAAGGTGATGGCCGGCATCTCCTACTTCGGCTTCATCGGCTTCCTTATCGGGTACCTCGTTGGCAAGGACAACCGCTTCACCCTCTACCACGCTCAGCAGGGCCTCGTCCTGGCCATCGCGATGCTCCTCTCCGTCATCCCCTTCATCGGGTGGCTGTGGGGCATCTTCTGCCTGGTGCTCTTCATAATGGGCATCCTGAACGGGTTCGGAGGCAAGGTCGCCCCGCTCCCGGTCCTGGGCAGCATCGGATTCAAGTTCGGCCTCCTCAAGCCGGACCAGCCGGCAGCCCCGGCGGCTCCGCAGGCCTGAGCCGGCTCCGCGGATTGCGAGAGGGCGGGCTCCGGCCCGCCCTCCTGCGTTGAGGGCCGGTCGCAGGACGCGCGGCGCCGGGCCGGGAGTCCGGCGGCTACAGTCCGTCCCGGCTCTCGAGCCATATTCCCCTCCGTAAGCCTGCACCGGCTTTTCCGATGAAAGGAGCCTTCATGTCCGACGAGAGTCTCGGCCATCTGAGGCTGCTCAGCATCTTCCACTATGTCTACGGGGGCATCGTGGCGGCGTTCTCCCTGATCTGGCTCATCTACATCCTGCTGGGGCTGTTCATGGCCACCGACCCCGGGGTGTTCCACGGCAAGGGTCCGAATGACGCGCCTCCGGAGGCGCTGGGCTGGTTCCTGTCGGCCTTCGGGCTGATCCTGCTGATAGCCGGGTGGGCCATGGCGACCCTCCTGATAGTCGCCGGGCGCAACCTGTCACGACAGAGGCACCACACCTACTGCATGGTGATCGCTGCGATAGCCTGCCTCTTCGTTCCGCTCGGAACGGTGCTGGGCGTCTTCACCCTCGTGGTGCTGACGAAGCCGGAGGTCAGGATGCTCTTCGAGCAGTCGGGGAGAACGGCCCTCAACGCCCCCGGCCACGCCGGGGCCTGAGGAGGTCCCGGAACCGGCCGGCACGACTGCGCGTTGAGCATGAGTGCGGCGTGATCGTCGTTGACACTCTCTGCGCTGGAGGGTAGCATTTCGCCGACATGGATACTTCGTCCCAGAGCAGCGATTTCGGCGGTCGGGAGAGGCGTGCGCATCCGCGTGCCAATCTCGATCTCGACGTCAACATCGGCAGGGAGAACATGCCCGTTCTCCCGGTCACGGCGCTCAACCTGAGCGCCTCGGGGATCTACTGCGTGAGCAGGAAGAGCCTCGGCGAGCTCTCCCGGGTCGATCTGCTCCTCAAGATCGACGCCGAGCACGAGACGACCGCGAGGGCGGTGGTCATCCGCGAGGAGCAGCTGGCCGACGGGAACTACGGCATAGGGCTCTTCTTCACGAGCATAAGCGACGAGAGCCGCGCCCTCATTGCCGAGACGGTGGCGAGGGCCCTGGACAGGGCGGGGTCCTGATGCGTCAGGTCTTCCTGGCCGCGGTCCTGCTCGTGTTCTGCCAGGCGGCCCACGCGACGAAGTATGCCGGCGAGTTCATGTACGCCGGTGCGGGCGCCCGGGCTCTCGGCATGGGCGGGGCGTTCTGCGCCATCGCCGACGACGCAACCGCCGCCTACTGGAATCCAGCGGGCCTCACAGGAATCTCGGGGCAGCAGGTCGAGCTGATGCATTCGGAGCGATTCGGCGGCCTGATCCGTTACGACTACCTGGCCTACGCCCGGAGGCATGGCGACACCGCGCTGGCCGCGAGCCTCTTCCGAACCGATGCCGGCGACGTCGCAAACACCACCGACCTTCAGTGGTACGACACTGGTTCCGATGGCGTGTTCGGGGTCGACGGACAGGGAGTCCCGGGCGACTCCGGAAACGACGACTACGATCCCGACACCAACCCCGGAGGCACCGAGGGCAACGGGAAGTGGGACCCGGGTGAGGAGCTCATCTACGACGAGGGCCGCATAACCTGGGGCAGCGCGGTCGATTATGCTCTCTATCTGAGCTTCGCCAGGCCTGTCGCGGGCCAGGTTTCCGCGGGAGTCAGCGCGAAGGTGATACAGCGGACGCTCCTAGACCACAGCGCCTTCGGAGTCGGGCTCGACGCCGGCGTCCAGTGGAGGCCCTCCGAGCGCTTCTCGG
>Ga0172365_10000762_pt1 | contig 22381 bp, 15 predicted proteins | sample LakKivSesite48cm_FD_114535 | JGI IMG/M metagenome (GOLD analysis project Ga0172365, IMG submission 114535) | Sediment microbial communities from Lake Kivu, Rwanda - Sediment site 48cm | ecosystem: Environmental > Aquatic > Freshwater > Lake > Sediment | place: Rwanda: Western Province, Lake... | reverse complement strand
TTGGTCAGACAATGGGACTATCAGACAATAAGACAATCAGACCAAATCACCTGGGATGGTTGTGATGATACAGGAAAACCGTTGCCCAGCGGTGTCTATTTTGTGCGACTGGAAGGCGAAGGTTTCAAACAAGTGCGGAAGGTAATACTGTTAAGATAGGCGAAAGCCTTTTAAACTAAATGACACTAAATGGAACGGGCTTTGTAACCCATTAACCATAAACGAATTTGTTATGGTGTCTATTTTGTAAAATTGGTTACGGATAAAAAAACAATTACAAAGAAATGTGTTATATTAAAGAATTAAAAAACAGGAAATCCCCCTCATTCCCCTTCACCTATATCCTCTCCCCCAGGAGGGAGAGGGCAAGGGTGAGGGGAGGAGAAATAGGGGACTTAAAATAAAACATTGCAGAATAAGCTCCACTACTATTAAAAATCCCCCTCAACCCCCCTTTATAAAAGTGGGGAGATAGGGGGTTCCGATTTCGATATTCTCGTATTATTTCCTCCTTTGACAAAGGGGGAAGGGGGATTTAAAATGAAACGTTAATGAAATTTTAAATCAAGAATGATTTGAGTTTATTTACCACACGCCGGTTTTTAAATACTCATCCATTGACCGTGCGGCAATGCGTGCATCGCCCATTGCAAGAATTACAGTTGCCCCTCCCCTGACTACATCGCCTCCTGCCCAGCACTTTGGCTTTGAGGTCTTCATTGTTGCCTTATCAACTTCAATGTTACCCCATTTTGCCACTTTCAAATCAGGTGTTGTCTGAGGTATCAACGGATTTGGGCTCTGACCGATTGCACAGATCAATGTATCAACAGACGAAATAAAATTTGAACCCTCAATTGGCACAGGCTTTCTCCTGCCTGATGCATCAGGTTCACCAAGTTGCATCTTGATACATTCCATCTCTTTTACCCAACCGTTTTCATCACCCATGTATTTTATTGGCAGTGTGAGCCAGTCAAATATCACTCCCTCTTGTTCAGCATGATGAATCTCCTCGATCCTTGCCGGCATCTCCTGTTTACTCCGTCGATAAACAATATGAACTTCATCCGCACCAAGCCTCAATCCAGTCCTTGCACAATCCATTGCTACATTTCCACCACCAACAACTGCAACCCTTTTACCCCGCACGATCGGTGTATCATATTCAGGAAATAGATATGCCTTCATCAGATTGGAACGGGTCAGGTATTCATTTGCTGAATAGACCCCATTTAAATTTTCACCAGGAATATTCATAAACCAAGGCAGTCCAGCACCTGTACCAATATATATTGCATCAAAATCTTTTAATAATTGATCGATTGTCGCAGTCTTACCCACAATAAAATCCAAGAAAAGTTCTACACCGCATCTGATAAGATAATCCACTTCTCTATATACAATCGCCTTGGGCAGACGGAATTCAGGAATTCCATAAACAAGCACTCCTCCGGGTTTGTGCAATGCCTCAAATATTGTAATCGAATGTCCAAGCCTTATTAAATCACCCGCAACAGTCAGACCACCGGGTCCTGAACCAATGACCGCAACCTTTTTGCCTGTAGGTTTCGGAGCTTCGGGTAATGGCGACTCACCCTGTAAAGCCTCATAATCAGCAGCAAACCTTTCAAGCCTGCCAACTGCAACAGGCTCAAATTTTTTTGCCAAGGTGCAGACCTGTTCACACTGGGATTCTTGTGGGCAGACCCGACCGCAGACTGCAGGAAGAACATTCTTTTCTTTTAATCTTTTTATTGCTGATTTAAAATCGCCTTCGGCAATGAATTTAATAAATCCTGGAATATCAATCTCAACCGGGCAACCAGCAATACAGGGTGCACGCTTGCACTGCAAACACCTTTTTGCCTCAGCAACTGCCTCTTCAGGGCTGTAGCCATAAGGCACTTCATTAAAATTCTTTACCCGCTCTTTGGCAGGCTGCTCACGCATTGGAGTCTTCTTAGGAACTATTTTTTCAGGCATAATATCTATTCCGTTTAAAAAATGTAGGGCAAACATTTAGGCTTGCATAATAATGTTTGTCTGTAAATGATTCAGGCAGTCCTTTGTCTCGGACAGGTAGTTGTCCTGTCCCTACATTACTTTTCGCCTTTTTGAAATTGCTCGCCACGATGTTTTTATTCTTCCGACTGAAGGACTCTCGGACAGGAACAAGCCCTGTCCCTACATTACTCAGCAAATCAAAAATTGGAAATTGGAATTTGGAATTTTGAAATTGTTTGGGATTTGGTCCGCCTAAGGCGGATTGGGATTTGGGATTTAAACTTTTAACCATATTTCTCACATTCATAAAAACTTAATGACCTGCGCTCTTCATTCATATAAATGTGCCGCCGCGTCAATAGATTTTCCCAATCAACCTGGTGTCCATCAAACTCCGGGCCATCAACACAGGCAAACTTTGTCTGTCCATTGATTATTACACGACAGACACCACACATTCCTGTCGCATCAATCATAATCGGATTTAATCCTACAATCGTCTTTATACCATAAGACTTTGTAGTCTGAGATACCAGATAAGTCAAATAAGTGCAGCCCTGGGCATAAACTAAATCAATACGATTTTTAACCAAAAATCCATTTAAAAACTTATCAATATGTCCAGCAAAACCTTTTGTTCCATCTCGCGTAATCTCATAAAGTTCATCGCTATATTTTTTTAATCTATCCTGCCAGTAGAGTAAGAAACTACTTCGTGCCTCAATCACTGTAAAAATTTGATTTTTGTTTTCTTTGAATGCCTTCATAACCGGTAATATTGCACCAATGCCATAACAACCACCAATACAAAGAATTCTTTTTTCACCCACTATTTCCGTGGGTTTTCCCAATGGTCCAGCAAGGTCAGCGATGTTTTCACCTGCCTTTAAAGCCCCGAGTTTTCTTGTTGATGTTCCTACTTCCATAAATACTACACTTACACTCTTATTATCCCAATCAACAAGATTCAATGGAATGCGTTCGCCAGCCTCATCTGCACGCACAACAACGAATTCACCGGGTTTTGCATTCTGATGTATAATATCAGATGCAAGAACCATAAAATGAATATTTGGAGCAAGTAGTTCTTTTTTTATAATCTTAACCATTGATCCTCTTGCAACAGCAAGTTGTTGCACTCCTTAACCTGTGTAGAGTAAACTCTGCCACTGCATTTTTTTTGTTTGATTGGAAATTGGGCTTTGAAATTTGTTTGGGATTTGGGATTTGTGATTTGTGATTTATTCTTTTATACATTCTATCCTCACTGCCCTGTCCTCAACCAAACCCATTACCTGGTCATAATAGGCAAAGACCACACCTCTGGACACTTTATCAGTAATCAAAATTTTCATCACCGTCTCAAAATCTTTTGCAATGAGCTTCACCCGGGCATTATTCTTTAATCTTACGGAATTGGCATCTTCAGGATTTATCCATAGACACCTGTCAGGATGAATCCTTTTGAATCCCTTTAATATCTCTGATAGTATCTTGTTTCTAAACTGATACCCATTTTCCCTGACCAGAAGGTAAAAAGGATATTCTGGACTGACGGACTCTAACTTCACCCTGGTCTTCTCCTCCAAACGGTGAGGAACTCTATTCTTGACTACCTCGAAATCAAGTCGCTCAGTAATATTTTTTATTATCCAGTCATCAGGTTTTGAATTGCCCATTGGTTCAATAACTTTTTGTAATTTCTTTTCTTTACCAGTCAAATCAATAAAACTGCCTTCCATTTCAATAAATGTTGTAGCTGGTAAAAACAGGTCAAAATCAAAATCAGGCAGGAAACAGTCCTGGACAATCACTCGCTTGTAGTTTTTTGTTAGAGGGATATTTGCACCTACAAGATAAAGGCATTCAATTTCATTATTTCTTAGTATATCATAGACCCTTAGCATATTGGCGTTTGTAATAAAAGAATAATTCAACGAACTCACTAATGGGAAACAATTTAGCCCCTCTTTTACTGGGATATTCTGCATATTTTTAGGATTGTATAAAATACATATTTCCCTGCGCACAAGCAATTTGCGTGCCTCAGCAATATCCTGTTTTTTTACTCCAGAATAATCTTTAGGCTTTTGGGGTGATAGTAATAAATCAAGTATTTCTAATTCTTTACCAGGTTGTGCTCTCAACCATAAATCAGCGTATTCGGCAAGTTTTGTTCTTACCGGGTCAATAACTATAATGACCGGTTTTTCATTCAAAAATTTCTTAAGTTTCAATAAAAATACTGGAAAATCTTCAATTAAATCTGTATCGAGAACAATCAAGCCAACCTTTTTATCTTTCTTATCAAGGCAGATTTCCTGAAAACTGCCGGTCGTGTTAATCTCCGTGCCAAAATCTTCCACGCCCATAATTTCCGCAACTGTATTAAGGGCATTTATTGCCTCAAGTGTTAGAGCTGGAGAGAATATTATACCAGTCTTGCCTTTATACCCGCCAAAACTCTCTGCTGCATTTTCAAGTGCCTCATCCCAGCCAATCTCTACAAATCGACCATTTTTTTTCAATAACGGCGATGCGACCCTTTTTAGATGATTAACCAGTGGTGCAATACCAAAACGACCCCGCACACAGAGCGGTTCCAATTCTGGGGTTGTTCTGATAACCTGTCCCTGTCTTGTGTCCACATTTATTGCACAGCCCATACTACAAAGCATGCAGTATGTCCTTATTTTATTTTCACCGTTTCCCAGATATTTGCTATAACGCTCACGCATGGCACCGGTCGGACAGGCATCAACACACGCACCACAGAACTGACAATCTGCCTCAAGATGCGGCAAATTGAATGCTGTGCCTACAAGGGTCTTTGGACCACGGTGATGGAAATCAATCACAAAGGCATTCCTCAATTCCGCACAGGCACGAACACAACGACCGCAGAGAATACATAAATTATAATCACGCTCAAAAAAGGGGTCATAATCTTCCACTGGTAGATTTCTATAATGGAATGGATAAGGAATTTCTTTTATCCCGAAATCCTCTACAAGTTTTTGTAATTCACAACTTCCATTTTTGGAGCAGTATTTACACCCGAATGTAATCGGCTCTTTTTCTATACACGCCATATAATTTGCACAATCTTTTGTCTTTTCACAGATTAAACAGGAGTAGGGATGCTCAGATAATATCAACTGGAGCGTGAATTTGCGAAGTTCCTGAAGTTGTGGTGTATCAGTTCTTATTACCATTCCATCCTGAACTGGCAGTGTGCAGGCAGTCATTGGTCTGGGATTCCCTTCAACTTCAACTATACAAAGGCGACAACCACCATAAGGTGTCAGATTATCCTGATAGCAAAGAGTCGGAATATAAATACCCTCACGACGACAGACCTCAAGAACGGTCTCGCCCTTCTTCGCCTCGATTTCTTTAGTATTTATTGTCAATCTAATCATCTCAAGAATTATAATTTTGGTTAAGGGGTAATTGGTAATTAGTTGAATATTTAACCATTTAGCTATTTTACCTTTTAACCATATCAAACCACCCCAGGTGTCACCTTCTTCACTGCATTGAACTTTGGCGGACATACTGTAAGACATATTCCGCATTTAATACATTTAGTCTGGTCAATCTTATGGACTTTTCTCGGTTCACCACTGATCGCCTTTGTTGGACAGTTCTTTGCACAGGCAACACAACCGGTGCACAAATCAGGGTCAATTATGTAAGAAATGAGTGCCTTACATACAAGTGCCGGGCACTTCTTTTCTTTAATATGTGCAATATATTCGTTTTTAAAATATCTGATTGTGGTCAGGACTGGATTGGGTGCAGTTTGCCCCAAGCCACACAAGGAGGCGAGTTTTACATTCTTACCAATTTCCTCGAGCAATTCAATATCATCTTCTTTGCCATTACCTTCTACAATCCGATTCAGAATCTCCACCATCTGTTTTGTTCCTAATCTACAGGGAACACATTTTCCACAGGATTCCTGTAGGGTAAAATTCAAGAAATATCTTGCCACATCCACCATACAGATATCCTCATCCATTACAATCATTCCGCCAGAGCCCATCATAGAACCAACCGCACTCAAACTTTCATAATCTATAGGTAATTCAAGATGCTCTTTTGGAACACATCCACCAGAAGGGCCACCGGTCTGAACTGCCTTGAATTCTTTATCATTAGGAATTCCACCACCAATATCAAATATAATCTCACGTAGTTTTATTCCCATTGGCACCTCAACCAGACCAGTATTATTAATCTTACCCACAAGTGAGAATATCTTTGTTCCTTTACTCTTTTCGGTCCCCAGTGAAGCAAACCAATCAGCGCCGCGCAGGATAATAACCGGAATATTTGCCCAGGTTTCTACATTATTTATATTTGTTGGCTTACCCCATAATCCTTTTTCCACAGGATATGGTGGCCTTGTCCTGGGCCTACCAACTTTTCCTTCAATCGCAGATATTAAGGCAGTCTCTTCACCACAGACAAATGCACCTGCACCCTGGACAACATCAATAGAGAAATTGAATCCAGTACCAAGGATATCCTCACCCAGTAGTCCATACTCAATTGCCTGTTTAAGGGCAATGTGAACCCTTTTTACAGCAAGGGGGTATTCCTTACGAACATATATAAATCCCTTCTGAGTGCCTATTGCATAGGCACCGATGAGCATACCTTCTATTACTGAATGGGGGTCTGCCTCAAGCACACTGCGGTCCATAAATGCACCGGGGTCACCTTCATCACCGTTGCAGATGATATATTTTGGATGGTCTGTTGATGCACGGCAAAGTTCCCATTTCACGCCAGTGAGAAATCCGGCTCCCCCCCTACCTCTCAAACCTGATTTTTTAATCTCGGCTATGACCTGCTCGGGTTTCATTAAGGTCAGAACTTTTTGCACTGCCTGATAACCATCAAATGCAATATACTCTTCAATATTCTCTGGGTCGAGCCTGCCCCGATTGCGCAAAACAATGAGTCTCTGGTGTTTGAAGAATCCAATATCCGACATCTTGGGAATGGGCAATGCATCTTTTTCTGGAACATACATCAACTTCTTTGCAGGGCGACCTTTTATCAGATGTTCTTCAACTAAATAAGGCACATCCTTTTCAGTCACACGCTGGTAAAATATCGCATCAGGCTGGGCAATTACAATTGGACCCCGCTCACAGAATCCCTGACAACCTGTGGCAATTACACGCACCTCATCCTGTAATCCTCTCCGGGCAATCTCCTTTTCTAGTGCCTCTTTAACAACAAAAGACCGGTTGGAAACACAACCGGTTCCTGCACAGATGAGTAAATCTAATCTATAACCCTTAGCCTTATCTTTTTTCTTTAGCATATTTTTCTAAAAGTTTGTCAACCTTATCAACCGTGGTCTGGCCGTGGTATTCGCCATCAATGACAACAATTGGCGCCAAGGCACAGGCACCAAGGCAGTTTACTGTCTCCAAGGTGAATTGACTATCTTCTGTGGTCTCACCCGATTTTATCCCGAGTTTTTCCTCAAGACGATTCAAGACTGCGGGCGCGCCACGCACATGGCAGGCAGTTCCAAGACAGACTGTGCAGAGATGCTTTCCCCTGGGAGTGAGACTAAATGCCGCATAGAAAGTTGCAATACTATAAATCTTACTCAATGGCATACGCAATGCCTTTGAAATATATTCAAGGATATCTTTAGGAAGATAACTATATTCATTCTGGATATTATGGAGGACCTGAATAAGGTCTATTTCCCTCTCTTTATATTGCCTGATAATCTTATTAACCTTTTGCATAAGACCAAAATTATATCCAAACAAAAAAATAAATCAAGGGTGAAGAGGTTCGAACACGCACTGCCTTACAGGTTGGCTACTTCAACAAGGAAAATGAAAGAAAACAGAAATCAGATATGAAATACAGGATTTAACCATCCAGCCATCCAACCATAAAACCATCCAACTTCTGTTCTGAATCCTTGACTTTTGTTTTAATAAAAATATAATCCTCTGTGCACTTTTTCGTCCTTTTATTTATCAGCCAAACGCCAATATTGATTGAGAGTTTTACAGATCCTCAATTTCCACCATCAGGCTGGGATACCTTGAGATCGGGTTTAAATATGACTACCTGGTATCGCTATGGCCAAGCGAGCTCAAGCCCTGATTCCTGCCAGGCCCGTCAACGTGTTTACGACGCCTCTGATACTCTAAGAACCGGGTGGTCCACGCTTACAACTCCATCCTTAGACCTTGCTAATAGTCAAGGTCAAGAAAGTTTATTCTTCTGGTATCGCTTTTCGCAGCCTTCAAATAACATGGGAACAGATGACACGATGTATATTGAAATTTCCAATAATGATATAACCTGGTATAATCTTATGAAAATCGGCACATCCGGTGCAACAAATATTTGGGATACTGCCCAGATCAACCTTGCAAATTATGATACATTCCAGACCTGCAGAATACGATTCAAATTTGAAGATAAACCCAATGGTTTATTGGGCACAACAAATTGCAATTTCTGGCTTGATTCAGTAAAAGTTATTTCTTATTATATTGATACTATTGCACCGACCATTATAAATACCTATCCTGCAAATGGTGATACAGGCATTGGCATAGGTGTAAATATCTCCGTAATTTTTAGCGAATCACTTGACCCACTGAGTATAATTCCTTCTGCATTAAATGTTTCAGGAAGCTCTTCAGGAACCCACAATGGTGCAATATCGTATGACAGTATGAATTTTATTGTTCAGTTCAATCCCTATAATAATTTTTCTTTTGGTGAGTCTGTCTTTGTCTGGGTCTATGATACAATAAAAGATCGGGCAGGCAACAAACTTGATGGAGATAATAATGGCACGCCTGGTGGGAATTTCTATTTTTACTTTATGACCACACTCGCCCCTGATACAATCCCGCCATCTGCTGTTAATAATCTTAATATTATACAAATCGGTTCAGATTATGTAAAACTGCGCTGGACTGCACCAGGTGATGATGGGAATTCAGGCAGGGCAAGTTACTATGATATAAGATATGCGAATTTTGCAATTACCGAAGCAAATTTCTATTCAGCAAATGAATGTATAGGTGAACCACTGCCATCAAATCCCGGACAATTAGATTCATTCACAGTTATGGGGCTCTCACCTGCAACCCATTATTATTTTGCCTTAAAGACTGCAGATGAGGATTCGAACTGGTCAGGTATCTCAAATGTTCCCTCCTGCACAACGCAGACACCGCGAGAGACACTACTTGTAATAAATGAGTTTTTGCCTGACCCGCAGACATTTGACCATAATAACAATGGTAATTATAATGATCTTGATGAGGAATTCATTGAGTTATTCAATAAGGCAGTTTACAATATAAATCTTGCCGGTTATAAAATAAAGGATTTCGTTGGTAATCACACCCTTAATATTCCAACAAACTTTTCTATCCCACCATTTGGCTATTTACTTATGTATGCGAGTGGTGAGGCACTCTGTATAAGTGGTGATGGCGATACACTCCAGACTGCAAATTGGTCTGGTTCGTGGACTAATTTGGACCAAGCTGGTGATACAATCAGCCTTTATGATAATTTTGACCGATTGCTTGACAAAAAGGGTTATCAGGGGACCAGTGTTATTCCAGACTTTTCTATTGCCCGATTACCCAACGGTTCCCAGACCTGGATAAATAATGCCTTCCCTTCTCCAGGCAGGAACAATGGCGTTGAATATGTCTGGCCCATTTCTGTAGCATTCAAAGACTTAGATTCAAATTTTATCCCTGACCTGCTTGATTCTACAGTTACTATCTCGGGCGTTGTAACTGTACCACTTGGATTATTTTCCAGTCACGAAGTATATATCCAGGATAATACCGGCGGTGTATGCCTTTATTTAAATAATTATCCTGTTTCATTAAATTACGGTGACAGTATTATAGCCACAGGAATTGTTGACCAGTATCGGGGCAAGAATGAGCTAACAAATTTTACATATCAAAGATTAAAACAGGGATGCACCTTGCCTGAACCGATTGAAATCAGCGGTGGTATGGCAAACAATGAACCATATGAAGGCTCGCTCGTAAAGATAAGGATTGCGTATTTCAGTGGATTTTTGCTTGAGGCAACATCTTACACTGCCTGGGACTCTCTAAATACTTCTTTCAAGGTATATATAAACGCAGGCACAAATATACCAGGACATCTGGCACCGATTGATACATTTACAATAATTGGAATAAAAAGTCAGTACACGACGAGTTCAATCCCGGATAATGGTTATGAAATACTACCAAGGGATACTGCAGACTTTTCGCATCTGTTCATAATGCCGCAATTAAAAACAATTGCCCTTTGCCAGACACCTGGCAATGATGGCGTTTCATCAAAATATCTTGACAGCCTGGTCCTTGTTGAAGGTGTCATCACCGGACCAAATTATGTCTTCTCTTCAGGAAGTCCAAGTTTTTATATCCAGGACAATACTGCAGGAATAAATGTATACAATGCTACAGGTGATTCTTTATTCACCAGATACATTGATTCTCTTGGTGCACGACTCAGAGTTTTAGGTAAGATAAGCGAATACAATGGACTTACAGAGATAGCCAATGGTTATGCCTGGTTTCTGAGAATGGATTCAGTTCCTGCATCAAGATTTCTTGAATCAAATCGATTTTTGACCGAGAGTATGGAGGGCAGTCTGATTAAATTGAAGGGTGTAATACAATCAACACCTTACAAAACCGGCGATGGCTACAATTTTGAAATAATGAATGGTGACTGTGGTATTGATGTGCGGTTTACAACTCAGAGTGGTATAAACCCCTTGACATTAACTAAAAATGAAACGAAGATTTTTACCGGTATTGTAGGACAGTATGACCCGGAAATACCATACACATCTGGTTATCAACTTTTACTAAGATTTTCTGATGATATAAAACAGGTAGAAATGGATTCAGCAAGCAGTGAACCAGTACTTGAGATTGTTGGTCCGAAAACATTCATACCTTCATTGGGTGAGCAGGCGCATATTAAAATAAATGCGCCGGTTGCTTATACACTCAATCTTAAGGTTTATGATATGTCAGGCAGATTGGTAAAGGAACTTTACCAGGGTGTTGGTGGTCCACAGGAGATATTCTGGGATGGTAGAGATGACAATAAACGCCCCTTAAAGATTGGTATATACTTATTGAATTTCAAGGCAAAGTCGCCTGAAGGTAGAACAAAAGTTCTGAGGATGCTTTCGGTCATTGGCACTCAATTTTAAGGGGGATAATTGGAATTGATTTTAACTTTTTATCTTTTTCAGGCATTTGAGCGTTATCCAGTTTCAGCAAATGCCCAGGCACTCGCTTGTGCCTGCGTGGCAACAGTCGATGGTTTTGATGCTTTAAGAATGAATCCTGCGGCACTCGCCTTGTTAAATAAAAATATTGCTGGAATAAGTTATGAATATACATTTTTACATATTGAAGGTCTGCATAATGTATACTTTGGTTTTGCCCGACCCGTGTTTTATGGTGGGTTGGGTATTGGAATCAGTGAATTCGGCTTTGAAGAACAGAAAGAACAGGCTCTGACTTCAGCGTACAGCATTAGATTAAGCAGGGAATTTTATGCAGGCGCTGGTGTTGACCTTTATCTAATCCAAAATAAAAGAACCGGCACAGGTGTTGCCTATGGTTTGAGTCTTGGCATGCTCGGAATATTATCAAAAAAATGGTTTCTCGGTGTATATGGGCATAATCTCAATGGACCACAATTTGGCACTGCAGAAGAAAGCACTTTACCTGCATCATTGCAGACAGGAATTGGATACCGACCGTTTGAAGATATCAGTTCAGAGATTGACGTCTCAATCACGAATGACAACATAAGAATGCATACTGCTAGTGAATTCAGGATTATGGATTTCCTGAATTTGCGCACAGGCATTCAGACCAACCCGAATTCTGTATCATTTGGTTTTGGAATTATATATAAATCCATACAAATAGATTATGGCTGTACATATCTGGTTGACCTACCCCTGAATCATATTATCTCAATCAGTTTTGAATTTTAGATAAAATGTTTTTTATTATTATCCTGTTCTCTGCCCAACTGGATGTGAATCGGGCAAAGCTGGAAGATTTTTATACCCTTCCCGTAGATTCTTCTATCGCAAGAGGAATATACGAATACCGCCAGATTTATGGACCATTCAAATCAGTCTATGAACTGCTCAATATACCAGAAATTGACCAGAAAATTTTTGAAGATATAAAGTCTGTGGTCAAAATCGCATCACCATTTCCAACAAGAACTGAATGGGGTTCAATAATTGAGGAACAGAAAAAATTTGCAAGTGAAGAACCACCATCAAAAGGCGCAATTGATGAATGGGAAGACCTGTTATTCTCACCAATTAATATTAATAAAGCCCGATTTGATGACCTGCTTTTGATTGACCGAATGACGCCAATTGATGGCCAAGCAGTCGTCAGGGCAATATCACAAAAAGAGATAAAATCATCAAGAGATTTACGCAGGGTAAATGGTCTAACTTATTATAGTTATACCTCTTTACGTAGATATGTTCAGTATACAGATGAGGTTGATAAAAAATTGCACGGTAGTCTCCGGTTGAAACTTGAAAATAATAATCGTCTTGATACTGGAGAGGATGAGAATATTGCGACCAGGACTTCCTATCTTGAACAGGCATTAAGGGAATTTGATAATACAATAATTAATCTCAAAAATTTTTATGGCTGGGATGATACAGAATGTGAAGAACTCAAAGAACAGATTGATACATCATTGAATATTCTTAAAAATATAAAACCAGAACCAGAATATTCATTCAGGTTAAAAGGCAATTATGAAAAGAGATTGAGAGTTGGAATTTTGTATCATCCTCTGAATAATTTAACCAAAGGCTATGTTGGAATTGCAAATGTAGGACCGCTTTATAGACTTTATCTCGGAAATTATCGTGTGGTGTGGGGCGAGGGAATTATGATTGATAATACCGACGAATACCGGCCAAGGATATTCAATCGTTCAACTGGTATCTTTGGTGACCTTACAGAAAATAAAAACTTCGCTTTTACAGGTGCAACGGGTAGTTTTTATCTTGGATTACCTGAAAATACAGGTAATATTAAACCTTCTTTCTTCTATTCTACGGCAACACGCGATGCAATTTTAAATCCTGATAAAACCATCTGGCGAAGCATAATAGATAATTACAATTATCCTTTTTTAAAGAATAAACTGAATGAACAGGCTCTGGGCATAAATTGCCGACTCGCGCCACTGGAAAAAATAAATCGTGGCACATATTTTGCCCTTGAGGGAATGGCGCTTGATTATTCTAACCAGCAAATAAATCCTGACCCAAAATGGATTGATATACCTCTTGATAAATATGACCCCTGGTTTTATCCCGAGATTACTCAACTTTCAAAGAGTTCAAGAAGATACTATTATGGTTGCGAATTTTTATTTCCTTACAAAAATCTGTTTTTATCGGGTGAATATGTAATCCAGAAGGATCAGCTGGGCAACAGGCCTTTTGCTTATCTTTTTAAATCAAGAATTCAGTATGATTATTTTTACTTAAACATCTTGTACCGCCATTATGATATCGGTTATGATAATCCATTCCATCGAGGCTTTTCTGAATATCGCAGGTTTGAAGACACACCCTTTGAAAGACCTTATGCACTTTTAAATCCAGAATATGTTGCAATATATGACGACCCTGTGCCAAAACCAGAAAAGGGAGTGTTCATTGAAACACGCTACCAGTTAACCCGGAATATCACATTGACCCGTGCATATATTGATCTTTTTGAAAATCTCTGCCACAGTTTAAACAACTTAAGAGGATTTTTTGAATTTGAAGTCCAGCCTGTTTTTCCTGTGCGTCTCAGATATTCGGAAAAATATATAAAAAAGTATCTACCCAGAACAATCCAACTGACCCTCTCCCAAACGATAGAGTCTTCTGTGCGTGCGCTCTTTTATCTTTCTAATTTTGATAATTTGAGTGTAGAGTATAGAAATGGCAATGTATTCTTAACTGAACAAGAAGCAGGTGATACAGAACTGAATGGCGGTTTTTTAAGTTTTTCTTTTGAACATAATTTTCTTACTGGATTTTCTATCGAAGGCGGTGTTGTCTTATGGAAGACCGATGGTATAAGCCAGTGGATATTTGAAGATACAGGTATTGATTATCTTTCGAATAAAGGGATAAAATATTATATTGTAACTTATCAGAAGATTGGAAATCTGTTAATGAAACTGAAATTTCTTAAAAAACAGACCCCGATTGAACACAACGGGCTTTATAACAACCCTGATATTTATTATCCTGACTTGCCCGGAGCAAGGGCTAATGATTTTGTAAATTTTGAAAATACAATTCGCATAAATCTTCAGTTAGATTTCCTGTTTTAATTTTACTGATAGACCTTGCCTTTTAAACGAATCCTGGATACATAAAAAACCTCACAGGAACCATCACCAGTATCATTTGTGGTCATTGAAGAATACCACCAGAAACAATCTCCATTCTTTTTTCCGTCAATGTCTACAAGATATCCTAAAAGTTCTAATGTGTCACCTCTTTTAATGTTTTTTAATCCATTTAAGATATTCTTCGTAGCAGGAATAATATGATTGTTTGAACTATATTGTGCGATAAAGATATTATTTTTTGGAAAATCTTCATTATACCGCCAGTGATACCATCTTGCCTCTTGTGACCACTTTATTTTTTTATACAAATCAATTTTTAAAAGTTCACCCCAGACAAGGGCTAAATCAAAAGGTGCCATCTTTGCTTGCCAGGCATCAGAATATCCTCTTTTACTTAAAACAATAGCACCGATTTTATAAGATGCCTTAAGTTTAATAGCGAAATCTATACCATTTATTGTAATCTTCATGGTTTCAGGTTGTGATATAATCTCTATCTTTGGGGTATTGAACAGATCAATCGGTATCGCACTCTCGCCGGAAGGAACTGGCGCAGGCGTGCAGGCAAAAAATATAATTATTATCAGGCATCATAAAAATCTAAACACTGCATTATAATATTTAATAGTCACAGGAAAGCAATCTTGATTCGGAATGAACTCCTTCACTTTTTTCCAATTTATTTAGCCATTTAACATTTTAACCCATTATCTATTTATAATTTATCCTATAATCAAACCGAAGATTATTCCCGCAACAATGAGTAATAAAGGGTCAATTTTTTTAATAAAAATCAATAAGCCAAGGCATATCACCCCGAATATTCCATAGGGGATATTAAACCAGTTTAGTAAAATGAATAAAATACCGGTTGATAAGAGAATGGCAACCACTGCAGATTTTATACCGCTCAAAAATGATACTACATATCTATTATGCTCAATTTTTTTATAAATTCTGATTAAAACTATAAGCATCAAGAATGATGGCAAAAAAATGCCTATTGTAGAAATTAATGCACCGATTATACCCATTACCTTGAATCCTACGAATGTTGCAGTGATTGCCACAGGACCTGGTGTAATCTGGCCCAGGGCAAAGCCGTCAAGGAATTCCTTTGTTGTTAACCAGTTCCGATAAATGCATACTTCATTCTGGATAAAAGGAATTGCTGCATAGCCACCGCCAAAAATCACAGCGCCTATTTTTAAAAATACCCAGAATAGTTCAATCGCCTTTTTTAATTCAAATAAAAATACTGGTACCGCAAAAAAAATTTTGGGTGATTTAGTTTGCTCAAGTATTATATTCAGCAACCCCGCAAAGAGCACGGTCAACACCGGGTCAAATTTTATTAAAAAAAGGACCAAGGCGAATATAAATACCAGTATTCTATTGAGCGTATTAATCAATAATCTTCCTATATCATAACCCGCCCATAAAATTATTGCAGTCATTACTGCCCCAATACCTTTAAAGATTTGTCCAATAGCTGGTAGCGTGTGAAATGAAAGGTAAAGATATGAAAGAATTAACATCAAAATAAAAGAAGGTAAAAGCAAAGAGGCACCAGCGATAATTGATCCTTTTATTCCGCACAGGGTATAACCTATATATTCACAGTAATTTGGCACAAATGGCCCAGGCAGCATCTGACCAATAGCAACCGCATTGGTGAGTTCATCATCAGAAATCATCTTCTGTTTTTTAACACACTCAGTCCGCAAAATCGCCAGCACTCCTACTCCACCGCCAAAGCCAAGCAGTCCAACTTTCAAAAAAGGTTTTGCTAATTCACGAAGACGAATCATAAAAATTTGCAGGAAGGATTTATAACTCTTACTATATTATAGAAATTTTTCATTATTCATACTGCCCGTTCTATAACCTTCTATATCAAGGGTGATGTATTTATATCCGATTTTTTTGAAAAGTCTGATAATCTGATTTCTATATCTGAATATTTTTTTAAACTCATCCTGTAGTATTTCAATACGAGCAAGAGGAAAATAATCCCGCACCCGAAATTGAGAAAAAATTAGATTTCTTAAAATTTCCTCTGCCTCTTCTATCCGTTTCAAAATTTTTCTATTTATCTTTACACCGTAAGGAATCCTTGAGGCAAGGCATGCCATTGAAGGTTTATTCCAGTTAGGCAATCTTAATCTTTTTGCGAGACTTCTGATTTCTGCCTTTGTCAATTTTGCCTCAACCAGAGGTGATCTGATATTCATTTTCTTTGCTGCAGCCATACCAGGCCTGAAATCCTTAAGGTCGGAATAATTACTTCCTTCCAAGACAACATAGTCATACTCTTTTGCAATCGCTTTTAAATTCTTAAACAATTCAATCTTACAATAATAACAGCGATTCTCCGGATTTCTGACAAAATCAGAATTTTTAAGTTCATCAGAGTGGATTATTAAATGTTTTATTTTTAATAAACGCGCGATTTTCTTTGCTTGATTGATTTCTGACTCAGGATAGAGTTGGGATACTGCAGTTACGGCAACAACCTTTTCGTTCAGCACATCCCTTGCAACCTTTAAAAGGAGTGTAGAATCAACACCCCCAGAAAAAGCAACCACAACCCCAGGATAATAATGGAGTATTTTCTTCAGTTTCTGCAGTTTTTGTTTAGGTTTCGGCAATTTTAATGTCCCGACGAGCCTAGTTTTTGTTTCTTAGGTATTGGGAATTACCAGGAGATTGGAGTTTGGGATTTAGTGTTTGGGATTTAGTCATTCAAGGTATGGTAGAAACTCCTCACTTATAGGCGGTTTTTTTGTCCAGCGCATGAGTTCTTTATCACCTTCAATTATAACTACAGTTGGGATATCGGAAACTTCATAAAATGAACCTTCAGTCAAACCATCAACTGAATCCATATCAATATATTGAATTGGTGCATCAAATCCCTTTTTTTCTTTAAAATAGCACAACTTTTCATAAGCATCTTTACAAACCGGACAGGTTTGTCTTCCAAAAATATAGACCTTTTTCATCGAACCTCCTTAACGGGCTTATTTTATGCCAAAAATACTTAAAGTCAAGCAGGATATTCTTGTAGTCGTTTCAAACCTGCTGAGTAATGTTGCCGCACGATTAATCGCGTATAACAAAAACATGATTTCATTTTAGCCTTATAATCTTGTCCTGATGAAAATCAGGATGAGACAACTACGCTTTCCATAAAAAATCGGGTAATTACTAATCATAAAATCATTGACTTGCATTCACAATTGTGTATAATATCTTAAGGAGCAAAAAATGAAAAAAATCCTGGGAATTTTAGTTTTGATTGCAATTATCGGCATCACGATTTATTTAATTTCCATAATCCCCGGTAATTCAAAACCGACGGAAATCAAAGAGGATAAAACTGAACAAATAAAAGATATTTCGGAAGAGTGGCTGGGTATTTTTATCCAAGGAACGCGCGTCGGTTATTCATTCACCAAGGTAGCAACTCTTGAATCAGGGCTTAAAATTGAAAGCCGAAGCCAGATGACAATCAATATGATGAACGAAGTAACGACAGTTATCACCTATTTATATGCCCAGACCGACAATGAATACGCCCTGAATAATTTTTCTATTTCAATTTCAACTCCCGGGCATGAATCAAAGATTGAAGGAACAATAAAGGATAAAGAATTGACCCTGACGAATTATTCACATGGTATAAAACAAACCCAGGTAAAACAGATAAAAGAAAAACCATATTTCCCCGATGCGATTGATCAATTGGTAAAAAAGAAAAATCTAAAGCCCGGCGACGAGATAACTATTCCCTATTTTGATCCCACAAGCCAGTCTTCAGGACAAGCGAGATTAAAAATGTATCCTGAGGAAAAGGTAATAGTATTTAATAAAGAAATGAAAGGAAAAAAGATTGAAATAAATTTTATGGGTCTAATCTCATATCTCTGGCTTGATGATAATTATCATATAATAAAAGCGTCAACCCCAAATCTATATATAGAGATGATTCCCTTGACTAAAGAAGAAGCACTTGCTGAGATTAAACCCCAGGAGGCTTTTGACCTACTTAGTTTCTTTTCTGTAAAACTTCCTGTGCCATTACCGGAAGACAAAAGAATCTCTTATGTAAAACTAAAACTTACTGATATATCTATCGAAGGGCTGGATTTAAATGATGACTATCAAAAAGTAGTATCGGAAGAGCCGCTGGTTATAGAGATTTCTCTGACCGATATTAATACTCTTGTCGATTTTCAGAGCCTTGCGAATGAGCAAAAAGAATTTCTGAAACCATCTGCGTACATTCAGTGCAATAACCCGGAAATTATTAACGAAGCAAAAAAGATTGGGGGCAAAGAAAAATCAGCAGTTTTCATATCAGAAAAACTTGTTCATGCGGTTTACAAAATGCTTAAGAAAGTACCCACTCCATCAATGCCATCAGCCGTTGATGTGCTAAAAACAAAAGAAGGTGATTGCAATGAACATTCAGTCCTTTTTACAGCACTGGCCAGGGCATTGGGGATTCCCACGAAAATATATGTCGGGCTTGTAAACTTACAAGGTAATGCATATTTTTACCATGCCTGGTGTGCAGTATGGCTCGGTAAATGGGTGCCCGTAGACCCGACATTCAACCAATTTCCTGCAGATGTGTATCACTTAAAATTAAAAGAGGGTGAAATCTCTGATTGGGCTGAGGTGATGAAAGTTGTGGGAAAATTGAAGATTGAAGTACTTGAATATAAATAATTGGTTAAGTAGTTCAACTTAAAATATGAATTCGCTTGTAATATCAAATCTATCAAAACGATTCAATAATATCTGGGCCGTAAAAAACTTAAGTCTTGAATTAAAAAAAGGCGAGATATTTGTGCTTCTTGGTCCAAACGGTGCAGGCAAGACCACAACCTTAAAACTTATTGCTGGTCTACTACATCCTGATACAGGTTGTGTCTCAATTAATGGAATTGATATAAAAAAAGACCCTGTTAAATATAAATCTTTGCTCGGCTATGTGCCTGATGAACCATTTATATACAATAAATTGACGGGTCGTGAATTTATTAATTTTGTGGCGGGTATTTTTGGTGTAAAAAAAGAAGAATACGAAAGAAGTCTACCTGAGCTTTTTAAAAGGTTTGAAATCGGCGATTGGATTGATGCATTTGCAGAAACATATTCCCATGGAATGAAGCAAAAGGTAATTATGTGCCAGCTATTGATCCATAATCCGATGTTTATACTGATTGATGAACCACTGGTTGGATTAGACCCGAAGATAAGCAAAAACGTGCGTGTAACATTTACTGAACTATCAAACAACGGGAAAACCTTGTTTGTTTCCACCCATACTCTTTCTCTTGCCCAGCAGATTGCCCACCGTATTGGAATAATAAATAATGGCGAGATCCGATTCGTGGGCACGCCGGAGGAACTGGCAAATATCGCGGGCAGAAAAGATATTGAAGAAATTTATCTGAAACTTACTGAACAAAGTTGAAGAACATTCTTTTACTCTTTGGTATTCGTCTGCGCCTTATCTTTAAGTACTTTACACCCGGCGAACATAGGCTTCCCCGTATAAGTTTTTTTATCATCCTGCTGTTGTTTCTTTCAGGAGGCTATTATACATTCTTTAGAATCTTTAAATACCTTATTACCGTGGAAATCATTGGTCCTGCAATTATGACACGCACCCTTGAAATGGTGCTCTTTGTCTTTTTTATAATGCTTCTGTTCAGTAATATTATCAGCTCTTTTTCTACATTCTACAATAACCAGGAACTCAATTTTCTTTTTGCACTACCAGTTTTACCGACCACCATATATCTTGCAAAACTCTTTGAAAATGCTTTGTATGCCTCCTGGGCAACAATGGCGATGGCAATACCTCTATTCTTGGCTTATGGAGTATGTAATAAAGCAGTCTTTATTTTTTATCCGATTTCCTTCATCAGTTTTTTAATCTTTTTAATCATACCAGCGGGAATATCGTCAATCATAATCTTCATTATTGTGCGGTTGTTTCCTAAATTGAAGCCTAAAAATATTATATTCACCGCCCTTGTCGTTATCCTATTATTAATCGTTCTGTATATAAAAATTGGCAATCCTGGACTGCTGAGGATTTTTGAAACTGAAAATGAAAAGGAATTACTCCAATTTGCTGCAAATCTAACAACAGTTGGAGGAATTTATGTTCCATCAACCTGGGTCAGTAATATTTTAAAAAATTTTGTAGAGGTAAATACTCAAGGACTGTTTTATTTATTACTTCTTTTGTCTGTTGCATTGAGTGTTATTGTGATTGCGTATAACTTTGCCCGAGTTATATACCACAAATCATTCCTTCAGATTGCAGAACATACCAGTAAAACAGATACAAAAAAATCAGCCCTAGCGAATTATCAAACAAGCCCCACTTATGCTTTTTTATGGAAGGACATCTTGCTTTTTGTCCGTGAACCTACCCAGTGGGTTCAACTTGCAATTTTTATTATATTGTTGATCGTTTATATCTTCTCATTACGAAGAACACCGATTTTCTTTAGTTTCTCATTATGGAACATAATTATTTCATTCGCCAACTTTGCCTATGTCAGTTTTGTCATAGCAACACTTGGTGTAAGATTTATCTTTCCTGCAATAAGTCAGGAAAAAAAAGGCATCTGGATTATTGTATCTTCACCATTCACATTAACAAAAATGATAATGATTAAATATCTTTTTTATGTGATCATTGGTATCACTATAATGGAATGTCTCCTTATCGTGGCAAATCTATTTATTAAGACTGCGCCTGTAATATTTTATTTTGCACTACTTATTGGTCTATTTGTTGCTACTTCTTTAATCTCCATTAATCTTGGTATGGGATGTATATTTCCTCAGTTTAATGAAGATAACCCTTCCAAAATTGCTTCGGGTAGCGGTGGCATAATTGCGGCATTAACAAGTATTACCTATATCGCAGTCGTTATAATAATTTTTGCCTCACCGGTACGCAATTATCTTCTAAGCTGGTATTTTAAAAAACCAGTAAATATTAGTCTTGTAACAGTCTGTTCTGTAGTATTTGTGATCTTAAATTTTGCAACAATCTATCTACCGGTAAAATTAGGTATAAGGGCAACGAAGAAAAGAGATTTCTAATCCATTGCAAACCTTACGCCTTCCCCGACGAGAGACTGGGTTTACCCTACATTTTTTTCAAATACTGCACTACTTTCTGAATCTGTTCATCAGGGGTTGACGCTCCGGCTGTAATCCCCACGCTTTTAACATCCATAAACCAATCCGGTTTTATGTCACGAACTGATTCTATGTGATAAGAAGGTTTAATACTTTTGCATATCTGATACAATCTTGTAGTATTAGCACTATTTTTTCCGCCGATAACAATCATCATATCAACCTTCTGGGCAATGGAAAGAGCCTCATTGATTCTTAATATTGTTTCGTCGCAGATTGTATTATAAATTTTCATTTCTGTTACCTTGAGAAGTAGATTTTTAACCGCATTGTAAAAATGTTCAAAATCGAGCGTGGTTTGTGGCACGACACCAATTTTTTTGTGTTTTATTTGTAAATCATCGGCATAAATTGCTGAATTCTTTCCCGCATAGCCAATTAATCCCTTCACCTCAGGGTGGTCTTTTTCGCCTACGATAATAACAAAATATCCTTCCTTCACAAGTCTTTCTACATAGCGCTGGGCACGGCGTACCTTAGGACAGGTTGCATCAATAATATTCACGCCCTCCTTTTTCAATATCTTAAGGAGCGAAGGTCTAATTCCATGGGAACGAATGATAACTACGCCTTCTGGATTTTTTATATCTTCAATTTTTTCAATTATTTTTATACCCCTACGCTCAAGATTTGCAACGAAATCCCGATTATGAATTAAGGG